>Ga0163109_10001659_pt1 | contig 17556 bp, 16 predicted proteins | sample CRUFie1St13metaG_FD_108704 | JGI IMG/M metagenome (GOLD analysis project Ga0163109, IMG submission 108704) | Marine microbial communities from the Costa Rica Dome - CRUD Field 142mm St13 metaG | ecosystem: Environmental > Aquatic > Marine > Oceanic > Photic zone | place: Costa Rica: the Eastern... | reverse complement strand
GTTTTTTTGCTTTCGCTCGAGGCAGCTTACGCTGCGCTCGACAAGTGGATTAACCCTCGGTATCTGGCAAGTTGTTGAACATCGTCTCAAAAACAAACGAGCTGGTACCTTCGCAGGAGACTAACTCATCCATCGCTTCCTGGCCTTCGGGGTTTTCGGCAGCGAACGCACCATAGTTTTGTGCCGCATGAGCTCTCGCGTCGAATGAGTACCAGTAGTAATTCATCACGAAGTCGAAGTCAGGTTTTTCATTGAAACCCCTGTAAGGCAAGTGATACGCGATGGCCAGACCTTTGAAGCCAGCATCTTCCATCTGCTTCATATTCTTCATTTCTTGTGCCGCGACTTGTTCCAGCGTCACGCCTTCTTTGAGAGAGCATCTTGAGAACTGCACAGGGCGCTTTTTATCGCGTTCCGCGACGTCCATGGGGATGCGCGCAACCAAGTTAAAGAATGTGGCAATGCTGTTGCGGCAGGTACCCGCTGCACCGCCGGTAACTTCTTCAGCTGCGGCGTCATAATTGTTGGCGAAGGAACCCCATTCTTCGTACATCGCCTTACCGTCAGGCCATGTGCCCCAAGTGATGTAAACGTAGTCTGTCTCACCAGCATGCATAGGCAACGGGATAGCCTGCGTGTAATGAGTGCCGCTTTTCTTTGAGAACTCGCCGTATTGCTTGCTTTGTTCTCTCACGTCTTCCATGGTCATGCCATCGTTGAGCGTGCAATAGAAAAACTCTGACCGCATCTCGGTCATTTCTTGAGCTACTGTAAGAGACGAAGCCAATGCCATGAAGAAAGCAACGATTAATCTCATTTTTACCCCCTTGTGATTTAATGTGGGCAACATGCCGCGCGAGTTAGTCTAGATTCAATAACCCCAAGTTCAAGCCCGCGCGTCCTATGAGCGGACCCGACTTATTTCTCTCGCCCAAAATGCGCGATCTATGCGCCGTTAGGTCTAAAGGTGCTGGAGTATTATTCCACGCGGGTCCAGGTCTCCCGCAGCACGTATTTGCCCAAATCGACTACTTGAGTGAACGAGTTGTCGTCGTCGCTTACCGAGACAGTCACTTCAAAGATTTGACCGATGAGATCGGGATTTGAGTGGTTGACGATGGTTTCTCTCAGTTTGCCGTCGGCGTATAAGTAGGTTCCGTGACCTACGGAGAGGTAGTGAGGCTGTTGTTCAGATACCTCGTAATAATAGGTGTATACCACTCTCTCTGACGTAAATATTTTAATCTGACGAGGCTCGCGAAGGGTAACGGCTTCATCGTCATAAGAGGTGCTGGCGATCTCCCAGACGCCCTGTAGCGCGGGATCGGCGGACGCAGTGGTGGCTGTGAGAAGTAAGATGGCTAGTAAGGTTTGACGCATGACGTTGCTCTCCACGACGGACACGGTGCCAGATTGTGTGGGCAACGACGTGCGCGCAATGCAAATGAGACGAGTCGGGCCTTTCGGCGGTTAACGCGACGTGGCGTGAGCTGATCTGTCGTATTTGGCTGCTACTCGATGACCGCTGCAGTCACTCGCTCGACCGCCTTCATGGCATGGAGGAACGGTTGCCCCGGCAGGATATTCCAGCCAGTCAGTACAATCACCATGTTCAGATCTGGCAAAAAGATTGGTCTTTGTCCGCCAAACCCTTTGCCAAAGTGTGCTCTGACTGTTTTTCCCTTAAATGTATAAGGTTGAGACCACCACAAATATCCGTAGGCCTCATCATCCGACTTGCCAGTCGGGTAGAGTGGCGCAGTTGATTCCTCCACCCATGCGGCCGGGATGACTTGCTCATCTTGCCACCGACCTTTTTGCAAAAAGAGTTGCGCAATCTTGGCGAGGCTCCGCGCGGAGATATATAAACCTTCTTGCGTATCGGTTAGACCGTAGGGTGTCCTATCCCAGTAGTAGTCATCGATTCCTAGGGGCGTGAATAGATGCTCGAACGCATATTCCTCGATATCGGTGCCGGTCGCGAGGCGGAAAATATGGCCCAGAATGAGTGTGGCGCCACTGTTGTAATTGAAGACGTTGCCTGGCTCGTTCCCCATGGGTAGATCTAGGGTGTACTGCACCCAATTGTGCGCCTTCGCCATAATGGCGAATGAATTATCGGGATCGTTGTAGGGGAGGCTCTCATCCCAGAGTAATCCGTCACTCATGGTGAGCAGATCGCGCAGCGTCATATCACGTTTCCGCCCGTCAACGTTTTCGACGACTGTTTCGTCGAAGAACTGGAGCACCGGTGTATCGAGATCGGGGAATTCTCCTCGCGATAACGCGATACCCACCAGCGCAGATACGACCGATTTGGTAACCGACTGCATCGAATGCAGCGCCGTATTACGGTAGTAGGGGTGCCACCACGGATTGAAGTAGTTGTAGGGTCCGCTGGGGTCGTTTACGACCAGTGCACCCGGGGTGGCGGCTTCTTGCCGATAGATCGATGGGTAGTCGTGCTCGTAGTACCGCTCGAAGACCAGTTTGCCTTGGCGAGCCACCAGGAACGCATCAATATATCCGTAGCGTCCGCTCTCAATGTCCTGATGAACTGCTTCCAGGGCCTCACCAGAGAGGCTGACAGTCGCAGGCTGCGCTAGTTGCCAGTTATCCGGGGTTGCCGTTTCGGCGAGCGTTTCGCTTGAGAGTGCAAAGAGCGCCGCACAAATAGGCCAGAAAGCGCTTTTGGCTATCGCCGCGACGATTTTACCCATCCATATTTTTCTCATCGCGACTGTTGGCCCAGGCCTTGTAGCGGCTGACACTGCGCATCAACCAGATGACCGCGACCACCATGACAATGCTGAATAATGCGAAGAAAAGCTCGTTGGATGGCTGCATGTGATGTCCCTCTGTAATCAACAATATCTAAGCATGCTCCATCACTGATTCAAAGAGCGCTTTTAAGTAGGATGAGAGGCCACTCGTCTCACTGCCCTTTCCTTACGGCAACAAGGCTCATTGTGTCGAGTCGAACCAAATTGGCGCCGTCCAGGCCCGCTCCTGAATTACTTTTGGAATACGTGGGTGTTCACATCCATCGAGTCGCTGGTCCTCCGGAAGCGACAGGCACATCCGCGTCGACCACCGGCAGCTGGGGTTTTCGACTGCTCTTGCGTAATAGACGGCATCTTGCAGTGGATCAAATTCTGGATCCTCCCAGACCCCGCACAAGGTCGCGAAACCGTCCCCTTCGGACTCGCAACTTAGTGGATCCACTGTGGCGCCGTTGTCAGCATTTCCGGCCACATCCATAACCGCCTGATGAAATGCCCCATCGTATCCGACCCACCCTTTGATGATCTGAAGCCGTTGAAGTGGATGCCCGGGTGCGCTGGCCGTGCCAGGGTCGGCACTGGCCGCGACAACAAATCGTGGTCGCGCATCGGCTTCGGTTTTGGCAGTCAGGACTCCGCCCATGGGCACGCCATGCTGATAACCCGCTGTGGCAAGGTTGGGGGTGGTGCAAATATCTGCTGGAATGTGCCAGCCGCCAAAAAAACGCGGCGCAATACGTGGCCCGCTGGTGGCAAACGTTTCGCGGCGTTTTAGCGCGTCAAAAATGGCTTCCCGGGTGTTTTCCTCGGCCCATACCCCCGCGAGTCCGCCCGGATTCTGGAATGCGACCGCGCGGGGACGATCGCCTACAGTCAGCGTTTGATCACGCGTCGTCCCGTATTTATAGGGTTGTTCGTACTCGCTGACGGCGCCGGGTGCCGCGGTGTGAGAGTCTGTACTCCCGATAAATCCAAACTGATAGGGGTTAATGCCGAGGCGTTCTTTCTCTCTTAATCCGTCGATCAGCGCGTAGCGCACGTAATCGTTGCGACTGGTACAGCCCTTGCCCGCTTGCGCGCCTTTGCTGTGTCCTTCGGCACAATCTGACAGCTCAGGTTGTCCGAAGTCTCGAATTTTCTCAAACTCGCAGAGCTCATCATTGCCGCCGATGATTTGATACATGCCATTGCGGCATTCGCTTTCGCCCTTAATTTGCATCATCTCCACCACAGGTTCGAGTCTGGCTCGTAGCGCCGCTTCCTCACGTTGTCGCGCGAGCGGCAGTTCGGCGTACTCGGCGCGAAACAGCTGGCCATTGGAGAGGTTGGGGTTGTGTGGAATGGCAATGGCCTCGCAGCCAGACCCGGAATCATTGCATTGCTCTAGTAGTTGACGACGCAGGTCCATTTCCACTGGTGTTTCCAAAGCGGAGATAGGGAGCTCGGGTACGATCTCGTTGCGCATGATGATATTGCGATGGATCTTGGTGGATTGAGGTGAACGACTGTATTCCCAGGCAGTGAATGTGGTGAAGCTACAGCTCGAGGATCGGTCATACCAACGCTCGGCCGACGCCTGCACTGATTGCCAAACATTTCCGAGTTCCTCGCGACAGACTGCCTGATTTTCGCTACAGACATCCTCCCTGCGGCCCCCGATTTCTATGAGACCACCGATGCGTGCACGAAAGCCTTTTGCTCCCAGGGCTTTGGCGAGTAAAGATTCCTGTTCACCGCGATAAATGCTGCAACCAGTGCTGTCGTAGGATCGAGAACCTGGCGTGGTGCACAGAGACACTTCGGCCATCCATTCCGCGTGATCGGTGACCGCGGCGAAATCCAGAGGTCGATCAATTTGAATGGTTTTTGCCTGGGCCCCGGGTGCGCCGCCGTAGAGAGCGATCGGTGTTCCGGTGGCATAGGCGTACGCATCATCGGGCAGGGTCCGCGTTCCCAGAGAGTTGGCGTCCATCGATAGCGAGGTGTGCAGATGCAAGTCCCCGAAAAGTGGCTGACGCCCCTTGACCACGTGAGCACAGGCGTCACGTGGTAGAGGCTCTCTGGCAATAGCGGGCTCTGGTGGCGGGTCCCACGGATCAGCTGTCAGTATCAGGCGGCCGATATCACAGCCAGCTAGTATGCTGACGACAAAAAAGGCGGTGAGTCTTATTAACCAGCGGGATAGATCAAACTTCATCGGGGGACGGCTAAAAATGCGACGCACCCAAACCGATACCACCATCTACTTCGAGCGCCACTCCCGTGACCCATTCGGCGCAGATCAGGTATTCGACCCCTTCGGCGACTTCGGTGCCTGTGCCGATACGCCCTAGCGCGTGCAAGCCGGCCACGGCGTCGTAGCGGTCTTTGGCTTGTTCTGCTGTGAATAAGCCAGCGCGGAGGTTCAACTCCGTCGAGACCGCGCCCGGCAGAATACAGCCGGTGCGGATCTGCCTGGGGCCGAGCTCAGCGGCCATGACTTTTGTCAGGCCCTCGAGGGCTGCCTTGGTAGTGGCGTAGGGCGAAGCCCCCGGAAACGCGCGGCGGGTGTGGGTGGAGCCAATAAAAACGATGGCGCCTTGAGTTGGTTCAAGGAGCGGCACCGCAATGCTGGAAAGCATCATGGCGGAAACCACATTGGTGTCGAACGCGTCTTTCAAGAAACTCTCGGTGTAGCCATCGACGGGCTGGCGGTACATGTTGGCGGCGTTGTTGACGAGTGCGTCGAGTTTGCTTCCATGAGCGACCGCGGCGGCAAGCATGACCTCGCGGTCTGCCTGCACAGTGACGTCGCCTTGAACAACGTGGCATCGCTCACCCAGTTCATCCTTGATCGCCTCGAGTTTTTCGAGGCGCCGTCCGCTGATCGTGACCCGGGCACCTTGGCTGCAGAAGTGTCTCGCACAGTCTGCGCCGATACCCGATCCGCCCCCCGTTACCAGAATTGACATGTCCTCGAGATTTCTCATTGGGCTCTCTCCGCGGTGAGTCTGCCTGATACGGTCAGTTTCGTTGGTCCGGGCTCTTTTGCTATTCGCGCAAACCTGCCTGTTGCATCATGGGGAGGAGGGTATCGCGAAACTGGGTCAGACCTTCCTCGTAATTTACCCAGCTTAAGGTAATCCCATCCAGCCCGGCATTGGAGAACGCCAACATGCCGTCGACGATTTGCTCGGCTGTGCCGACCAGTGGGATCGCCCCATAGCCTGCAATTAGATTGGCTGCCATGGCCTCCCAGCCATCACCGAGTGCGCTCTGCGAGTTGGGAACGAGCACATCAAGAAGATTGCGAACACCTTCCCAGTCGCCGCGGTCGTATACGTATTCGCGGACAAAATCCTGCGCCTCTTGCTCGGTTTCTCTGCAGACAACGTAGGCTTGGCCAAAAATCTGCATGTCGCGATTGAATCGCTCGTTTGCCAAACGCCGGCCGCTAGCCGCAATGTTTCCCGCGGTCGCCATATCTTGCGCGACCACAAAGTTAAAGTCCGCATGGGCTGCGGCAAACTCTTGCCCCCTTGGGCTATTACCTGCGCTCATCAACGCAGGCCATGGCTTTTGTATCGGTTTGGGTTCCGAGTAGCACCCGGGAGACGTGAAGTGGGGTCCTGCATAGTCAAACTCACCCTCGACGGTCCAAAGCTCTTTGCACAATGAAATCCAGTCGTCAGCAACGTCATAGCGCACGTCGTGCTCCTTTTGTGGCACGCCAAACATGGCGATCTCGCGCTCGTTCCAGCCCGCGACGATATTGAGCCCGAAGCGACCCCCGGAAATGTGATCAATGGTTGCCACTTCTTTTGCAGCCCGTACAGGGTGGACTGTGGGCACATGAAACGTCGCAAATACGCCAATTTCCTCGGTTTTAGCTGCTAAACCCGCAGCCCAGGTAAACGTTTCAAAGTTGCGGTGGTTGAAATTCACTTTGCCGCCCATGCCTTTCCATCGTGCGACGGGAATGACGGCTTCAATACCCGCTTGCTCCGCCAGCTGAGCAATCTTCACCGATTCATCCCACTCTACCTTGAGGGTATCCGGCCGCTCCGTCATGGAGCAGCCGCTGCTAACGTTCAGCCCAAACACGCCGAGCTTAAGCTTGTGAGGACTGCGTTTTAGTGGGTGTGCTGGTGCGGTACCGGACATAGATGATCGCCTCGTCATCTCATTTTTCTGAGGGCGCGCCCCATAAAGTCGATCCAGTTTGTCAGAGTCCGCTGAGCTTGCAAAGCGCGCCCCTCTAATACTTTTATAGTATATATAACAATGTCTTAGGGGGGGGTTATGCAATATTGTCTGAATGAATTTCGACGCTGTCCACCAAAGGCTGAGGGTGCATAAGGAAAACCAATCGCAAAAATGTCGCGTACAGATTCTGGTGCCAACATCCGGAGTGCGTTATGGCCAAGCCTACAACAGTTGATCTCCTGAGTGCTCAAGGAGCCTGCAGTCGCAGTGAATTCCAAGCCCAGCGTGCCAAGCTGGAGTCGTTGTTGCGCGACGCGGGTAGGGCGGCTTTGCAGAACGCCGATGTGTCAGCGGGAGAGCGGAGAACGGCCGAAATGACGCTCGAGCGGGACATTGAGCATCGCTTACAGCGTCTGATTTTACGCGCCAAAGGCATGGTTTCAGAGGAAATGTTGGTCCAGCACCGGCGGGAGATCCCTGTCGATGAAATTCCTGACTATGCCGTGACTCATCTGCTGGTGGAGCTGGGCGAGCAAGAGCTGCGAAGGGGAGCGGATCAGTAGTATTCCCGTGACCGTGTGCTCGGGTCTGCCGTCTTAGAGACATCTGAGCGTTCATGACCCTGTCGGCTACGCCCCGCTGGGCGTGTGAGAGCCATTTCGAATGAAAGCTTTCAACCCGGCGTCACTGTGGTGCGGTGGGCCGCTTTTGCTTGCTATCACCTGCGAGCGTGTTCGCTGTTACCATCTAATCAGCACCAATATTCGATCTGACGGTGCTCGCGGGCAATCATTTACGGGAGGCGGCGTGCAGCAATTTATTAGTGAGTATCTCGATGGACACCAGAAGGTGCTCGGCAAGCTGCAGGCCGCGGCAGGGGATATTCAGCAGGCAGCAGAGCGCTGCATTGCTGCTTTGGCCAACGGCCATAAATTGCTGATTTGCGGCAATGGGGGCTCGGCGGCGGACGCGCAGCACATGGCCGCTGAACTGGTAGGCAGATTTATCGCCGATCGGCCAGCGCTTGCAGCGATTGCGCTCACCACTGATACGTCGGCGCTTACAGCGATTGCCAACGATTATGGCTATGACGACGTGTTTAGCCGTCAGGTGGCCGGCCTGGCAAATACGGGCGATTTATTAATTGCTATTTCCACTTCAGGATCGAGCCCCAGTGTGCTGGCTGCCGCTGAGCAGGCTCGTGCCCTTGGCTGTGAGGTCGTCGGCTTAACGGGGCGGGATGGCGGCGCGCTGAAGGGATCTTGTGACACGGCTGTGGTTGCGCCCTCGGATGACACTGCGCAGATTCAGGAGTGCCACATCGTGGTGGTACATCTGCTCTGTGCACTGATAGAGCAGGGGCTTGACTTGGCGTGAGGAGAGAGGTGCTGACCGGGAATCGGTTCGCGGAATGACCTCGGCCGTATTTTTGGATCGCGATGGTGTGATCAACGTCGACCATGGCTACGTCAGCACCTGGGAGCGGTTTGAATTCTTGCCAGGCGTGCCGGACGCTTTACGCGCCCTTCAGGATGCGGGCTACCTGTTAATTGTTGTTTCAAACCAGTCGGGCATCGGTCGAGGTTATTACTGCGAGGCCGATGTGGAGTCCCTGAATCAGGCTATCGCGCAGCATTTAGCCAGCACGTTTGGCGTCACGCTCCTGGAGTTTTATCACTGCCCACACCATCCCACCGAGGCGAAGGGTGAATTTCGCCGCCAGTGTGATTGTCGTAAACCCGCACCCGGGATGATCCGGCAGGCGGTGCTTGACCACGGCATTGACCTGAAGACGTCTCTACTGGTGGGTGACAAGGATTCTGATATTGAAGCGGGCAGGGCGGCTGGCGTTACCAAGCTCTTCAAGGTGGTGGATTCGCCGCAAACTGCGACGCCCGCTGATGATGTCCAGCTGGTCATCGGTTTGAGTGAGGTGCCTGGGTACCTTTGATGGTGTTGAATCGCCCGTAGCCCAGATGATGTTTTTGAATCGCTTGTAGCCCAGAAGCGCGGCGCAGATCAGGGCGCGGGGAAAGCTAAAACTCATATCCAAAGGCCTTAATATCAGCGGCGAAGTGCTGCTCGACCAGGGCTTTGGTTTCCTCATCATAGTAATCACGGTAAGCGGCCCGATCATCGGCTCGTCGTCGGTGGGGCAGTGCCTGCTTCGGTAGGCCGATTCGTTCAAAGCAGTGATCGAAGTCAGTTTGTAGCGACTCATAGCGACCCGCAAAGTAGACGATCTGGTTCCCGCGCAAATCGATAAGGTAGTCCAGCTGTGGCGTGATAGAAGTACCGATGTGGTATTGCCACTCGCGCTGTAGGTCGAGTTTTCGGCGCAAAAAACGGGTCAAAAGATTCGTTGTCTTCAAGCAGGTGGGGTCCGTCACGCTTAATGTGATGATACCAGCTCACCTGTAAATCTCAGGGGTTGCGCACAAACGCAAATTTGAAAAGCCCCTGATACACCTCCCTGGGGAGCATCTCTCTAGCGGTGATCGCCTTGCAGTGTCGCGGTAGCTTGATTCCCAGACTGTGCCCGGTAGCGCCACTGAGCTTACTGGCGGTCCACTGTGGCAGGTAATAGGGGTCTCGTCACCGGTAGCGTTGCAGTGCGTTGCGGACGCTGGTGCCCCCCGTTTTGGCGATATGGACGAATAAAAACTGATAGCGTCGCGATAGCAGCATGTTTCGAGTCAGTTCCTTTTCGTTGTTGCTGGCAGGTGGCGACCGTGCGCAGTAATGCACTGGCCTTAGGCGTGCATTTCAGGAGGGCCGAGTAGGGGCCCTAGAGGCTTTTCCGTAGTCCGTAGTATTCACACCCCCGCTGGTGAAGGCTGCGTCTAATCAATACACTCAGCGGTTTCAGGTAACGGATGTCGCGCACCAGCTGTGATGCGCGGTGGTTTTGATGCAACGACTCACTGACCTTTCACCGTCGATCATCTGGGTGTTTCTCTTTTTCACCCTGTCGCTGTCTTCTGCCACCCGGCAGTTCATCTGGTTGATGGCGCTGGTCGGCCTGATTGTCTTCGCCAGAGGCCCGCGGGATTTTCTCGCCACCGACGGCGTGCGGAAGTTCTGGATTGTCCTCGCCTGTTTTTTACTACCAGCCGTCTTTTCTCTGTTCGACGCGATCAATTTCGAGCGATCACTGTCAGGCACCGTGCGCTTTTTGTCCTACGGCTTCGCAGTATGGGTGCTGCTTCAAATCAAGCTGGACGGGTCGGAAAGTGCCCGCCTGATGTCTTTGGTGGGTGCGGTGATGATGCTGTGGGTAGTCGATGGTTTAGTGCAACTGCTAACGGGCTACAGCGTCTTTGGTAATCCGCTGATCGAACTCGACTCGGGCCACACCCTCGTGACGGGCAGTCTGCGCATGGGGTATGGGTCGACACTTGCGATTCTGTCGCCTTTTTACTTGGAGGCGCTGCGTCGGACGGGCTCAACGCCCTTAAACAGCATTCTGGCTTTGCCGTTATTCGCCGCCATTGTCATGAGCGGTAATGAGGCGTCGATGATCCATGTGTTGGCTGCTCTGGCTGGCTACGCCTTTATCCTGCGTCGCCTCGAGTCTGATGTGCAGGTCACGCCATGGCTCTTGTCGCTGCTGTTTTCGTTCTCGCTTGCGGCGCTGTCTGGTCTGATTTTGAGCGACACCTTCAGCGCCTCCGTCGCCGGGCAGGCGGCGTCAGATGCTTACAAGGCATTCGACTATCTGCCGATATTCTGGAACTCGGCCTGGCAGGGATTCACCGAGCACTGGATCAATGGCGTCGGCATACGTGGCTGGGGCTCGATGGTGGTGTCGATGGAAAGTATCAATGTCCTGCCCGTTTCTGAGCGATGGCACCCCCACCTCTATGCGCTCGAGGTCGCGGTCGATACCGGTATCCCCGGGCTCTTGGGTTATGCGCTGTTCTTTGTCTTCCTGGGTCGGCGGCTTTTCGATTCGCGACCTGAGGTGGCACTGAGTTCACTGGTTGTCATTTTGGCGCTGTTTCCCTTGAACAGCTCAGTGTCCTTTTACTCCTACTTCAACGGCAACATTCTCTTTTTGACGCTGGCGCTGTTGATCGCGCTCGACCGGGATATCAAGCCGCAGCCGGAGTTGGATCCTGTCAATGACGCGCAGCGCAGCTGACAACATTGTTCGATACCTGGCTTTTAAGCGTGTGCTGGTGATCCGCCTCAGCGGCGGTGCGTTTGACTGCATGTCTGCGCTGACTCCCGATGCGGTGATTAACGCCGCACAGCGCTATTTGTCCACAGAGGCAGCCACTGCGCCCGTGCTAGCATCCTCTGAGACCAAGGAAGAGGCCCTTTAATGTCTGCTTTACCTGACATGAGCACCGGTAATGTGACGGTGATCGGCGATGTGATGTTGGACCGCTTCTGGAGCGGTGCGAGTCGGCGCGTGAGTCCGGAGGCGCCGGTCCCGGTGGTAAGCGTGAACGGCCAAGAGGACCGCGCTGGTGGTGCGGGTAATGTGGCCGTGAATCTCGCCGAGCTGGGGCTGTCAGTCTCGCTGGTGGGTTTATGTGGCGAAGATGAGCATGCGCGGGCGCTGCAGTCCTGCGTGGAGTCATCGGGCGTTCGCTGGAATGTGATGCCGTGCCCGGCAGAGACGATCGTCAAGCTCCGGGTGCTGAGCCGTAATCAGCAGCTTCTGCGCATGGACTTCGAGGAATCTCTGGCCAGCCATGCCAACGACCTGTTTGTGAGGTATGCCCAACAGCATCTCGCTGACGCGGATCTGGTGGTATTCAGTGACTATGCCAAGGGATCTCTGGCGCTTGTTCAGCCATTACTGGCCCACTGCCGTGAATTGAACAAACAGACGCTGGTAGATCCTAAGGGCCTCGATTTTGAGCGTTATCGCGGTGCCACGCTTCTGACGCCTAATCTCGCCGAGTTCGAAGCGGTCGTCGGCCGTTGCGACACAGACGAAACTCTGGTTGAAAGAGCCGAGGCGCTGAGAGCGTCGCTGGATCTCGATAGCATACTCGTGACCCGCAGTGAGGCGGGTATGACCCTCGTTCAGGCTGGCCAGCCGCCTGTACATTTCTCCGCCAGCGCCCGCGAGGTGTTTGATGTTACCGGCGCCGGCGATACTGTAATCGCCGTGATGGCAGGGTGTTTGAGTGCGGGGCTGCCAATGCGCGACGCAGCACACTTCGCAAATCATGCTGCGGGGGTGGTGGTCGCGAAATTGGGGACGGCAAGCGTTTCGCCCGCGGAATTGACGACGGCGGTGTCTGCGGCACCAACAGACGTTGCTAAAAATGTCCTTCCCGAGACAAGATTGGTGAACGTATTAAATGATCTGCGTGCCGTGGGTCAGCGCATCGTCATGACCAACGGCTGCTTCGATTTGATTCACCCAGGCCATGTGCGCTATCTGCAACAGGCGAGGGCACTGGGCGACGTGCTGGTTGTCGCGGTGAATGATGACGACTCTGTCCGCCGCCTCAAGGGAGAGGGCCGGCCGGTTAATACGCTGGACGATCGGATGGCGGTATTAGGTGCCCTGGGTGCCGTCGACTTCGTCGTGTCTTTTTCCGAGGACACGCCCGCACGATTGATCGATGCCTTGGCACCCGATGTGTTGGTCAAAGGCGGGGATTATGCTGTCGAGCAGATCGCCGGCCACGAATCGGTACTGGCAGGAGGTGGCGATGTCCGTATTTTAGACTTCGTTGATGGCCACTCGACCAGCGGGCTGATCGAGCGGCTTAACGACTAGGTGAACACTGCGGCGAGCGACCTCTCCGTCCGCGTTCACTCACCGCTATCAGGGATTGATATAGGCACGGCCCAATCCGGCCTCAGTCGGCAGGTACCGCTGAAGCAGTTCTGTCTGCCGGCTGGTCATAGGGTCCAATTTGCCGTCAATGATGACCTGGTCTGCGGCGCTGCTGACATCCAGCGGGTCGCCACTCCAGATCACCACATCAGCGCGTAATCCTGGCGCGATCATTCTGGGTTTGCCGCCAAAGATCTCTGCAGGCAGGCTCGTCATGGCCGCTATAGCCACCTCATAGGGGAGCCCGTTGGCCACCGCATTGCCAGCGACTTGGCGCAACTTGCGGGCATTGTGTGTCTCGCCGCTAGTGAACAGCAGGGTGATGTCCGCTTCGTGAAGGAGTGCGGCGTTATCCAGTCGTGCCCCCAGCCCGTCAAAGCTTCCGGGCAGATTATCCAGAGCATTGATCACCACCGGCGTCCCCGATGCGGCCAATTCCTCCCTGACGATCCAGGCTTCCTGGCCGCCACTGATGACCGCGTTCAGGTGATGCTGTTGGCTGAAAGCCAATGCCTGAAGTATGTCGCTGGCACGATTGGCTCTGAAGACAAAGATCCCGTTCTCTCGAGCGTTTTCAAGCGTTGCTCTGCCTGTCTGATTGATCAAGGGATGCTCATTGTGGGTCAGCCAGAGGCCGTTCCCTTGTTGGGTAGTGAGCGACGAAAAGGCGGTCTCGAGTAACATCCAATGCGCGGCTCTCGATCCGCCGACTTTGCTACCGCTGTAGCCATCGACGTTCACAAAAACTATAGTTTGCCCCTCGAAGCTGTCAAAGCCCCCGTCGAAACGCACCAGAGAGCCCTGGCCGGAAATCGTACGATCTCCAAAGGCAGCAGCGAGAAGCGTGTACCCATAACCCTCGATGCGAGTGACGGGTATGACACTGGAGAGGGGATTGTAGGCTTTGCGTACGTCAAACTCGGGATGCATGAGCCCTGTGTAGAGTTCGTTTAGCCTTGAGTCGACAGCCTCATACACCATGCCAATCTCGCTGAGGCCCGCCACGGTGATCCCCGCGAATAATGCCGGGGTTACGGGCCGCCCAGCGGCGTCGATCAACTGATCGGCCTCCGCGGTGCTCAAATCGCTGGCAACCGCTTCGATCAGTCCGTCCTCGATGAGAATATCCAGTTGGTTGGGTGGCGTGTCGTCACCCGTGAACACCAAGCCATTCGTGATCAAGAGTGAGGCGGCTTGGCTCGTGCTACCCAACAAAAGTGACCCGAGCAGAACCATTAACAAGCGCTTGATCTTCACCGTTTCGCCCCAATCAGTTGCCCGAGCTCGAAGTCAGACTGCGGGCTCAGTGAGGGGTTATTCTCTTCGTAGCGCAATACGCCATCGATATAGACCTGCATTGGTTTGGCGTAAACACTGAAGGGGTCCTGGTTCCACAGCACCATGTCCGCCATCTTGCCGCTCTCGATGGAGCCCGTTTGTTCGTGTACGCCTAGAGATTTCGCGGCGTTGTAGGTAATCCATCGAATGGCGCGCTCGGGGGGAATGTCGAGTCCGGCGCGGTTACCCCTCAGCATGGCCTTTGCGGCTTCCTGGTTGAGGCGTTGGATCCCCTCATCGGAGTCCGAGTGCACGATGGCGCAGCCGCCGGCTGGGCGGTCGACTAGCGCGATGTTTTCCTGAATCCCGTCGTAGGCCTCAATTTTGAAGCCCCACCAGTCGGCCCAGAGTGCGCCGCAGACGCCATTTTCGGCAAGCTCATCGGCGATTTTGTAGGCCTCTACGCCATGATGAAAGGTGCCAACGCGGTAACCAAATTCTTTGGCCATATCGAGGATGGTGAGCATCTCATCGGCGCGGTAACAGTGCATGTGCACGAGAATGTCGCCGCGCAATGCGCCGGCGAGCGTGTCGAGTTCGAGGTTGCGCCGCGGTGGTGTATTAGTGAGTAGCGCCGATGCGACCGAGGCGCCACTGCTGTCATCCGCAGCCGCAGCGTCCTTGACGGCTTGGTTATACCGGTCCCAGTCGGCCTGGTAGCGTTGCGCGCGAATCCAGGCGCTGCGGTAGGCCGCAACATTGCCCATGCGTGTTGAGGGCGCCTGCGTCCGGCCGCCGTAAACGCGTTTCGGGTTTTCTCCGCAGGCCATTTTCAGGCCGTGGGGCGCGCCGGGGAATTTCATACCCTGATAGCTGATAGACGGCACGTTTTTAAGGGTCACGCCGCGGCCGCCAAATAGGTTGGCAGAGCCCGGGAGAATTTGCATGGCCGTTACGCCGCCGGCCAACGCTCTCGAAAAGCCGGGATCTTGTGGCCATACGCTGTGTTCCGCCCATACCTCCGCGGTGACCGGAGCAGTCGCCTCGTTGCCGTCACTGTGAGCGGCGACCCCTGGCGAGGGGTAGACGCCAAGATGCGAGTGAACATCGATAAGACCGGGGGTGATCCAGCGGTCACTGGCATCGACTTCGGTGGCATCAGAAACGATCTCGCCCTTGCCAACCCATTGGATCCGGCCCTCTGCGACGTAGAGGTCCGTCTCGTCAAGGCGGCGGCCATTACCGGTGAGTATGGTGGCGTTTTTGAACAAGACCGGTTGTCCTGCAGGCGCTACGTAGGTTGAGGGAAAAGCCTCTGGCTGGGCTCGCGCAGCCAGAGATGCCAGCAAGGCAACCAGAACACAGATGAGATGGCGCATGGATAAGGTCCTCAAAAAGGGCAGGCAAGATACCCGCAACGATCCGATTTGCCAATCACCCGATGGGATAGGCTAACCTCGGGTTTCAGGACTGCTGCAAGGACCGAAAAGAGATGCCTAAGAGACGTTTTGTTGACCTGTCGATCTACCTTGAGAATGAGGTGATCAGCGACCCGCCCGCAATGAAGCCCAACATTGACTACATCACCCACGATATCGGGGCGCAGCAGATGGCGTCGTTTTTTCCGGGATTGGAAAGTAGCGAACTGCCCGATGGGGAGGGCTGGGCAATTGAATTTGTCCAGTTGTGTACGCATAACGGCACGCACCTTGATGCGCCTTATCACTTTCATCCCACCATGAATGAGCAAGCCGGTGGTAAAGAACGGGCGATAACGATTGATGAAGTTCCTCTGGAGTGGTGCTTCCAGCCAGGGGTCAAGCTGGACTTCCGGCACTTCCCCGACGGCTATGTGGTGACTGCCGCAGATGTAGAGGCAGAATTGGCCCGGATCAAGCATGACCTCTCGCCCATGGAGATTGTCGTAGTGAATACCGCCGCGGGCGCTGCCTACGGGCAGGACGACTTCGTCAGCAAAGGCTGTGGCATGGGCTATGAGGCCACCATGTTTTTGTTGGAGCGGGGGATCAGGGTAACGGGCACGGATGCATGGAGTTGGGATGCGCCTTTTGATCAAACCGCCGAGCGCTTCACCGAAACTGGCGACGCGAGCATCATCTGGGAAGGCCACAAAGCCGGGCGCCACATCGGCTATTGTCACCTTGAAAAGCTGCACAACCTAGAAGCCTTACCCGCCAACGGTTTCACGATGAGCTGCTTCCCGCACAAAATACGGGGTGCTTCGGCAGGTTGGACCCGCGCAGTCGCCATCGTTGATGAGGTCTAATCCAGGGACTTGAGCGTGCTATAGGCGCTAAGCGCGGCTTCCCTGGCAGTTTTGTGATCGACAATGGGGTGCGGGTAGTTATCGCCCAAGCACACCCCGGCCGCAGACAGCACGTCGTCGGGTGCTTCCCAGGGCTTATGCAGGAATTTGTCCGGTAGCTCGGCGACCTCGGGGACCCAGCGGCGGGTGTAGGCGCCCGCTTTATCAAATTTCTCACCCTGCGCGATGGGGTTAAAGATGCGGAAGTAGGGTGATGCATCCGCACCGGAGCCGCCGACCCACTGCCAGCTGCAGGCGTTTGACGCGATGTCGGCATCCAGCAGGCAGTCCCAAAACCATTCCTCTCCCAATCGCCAGTTGAGCAGCAGGTGCTTGGTGAGGAAAGAGGCCACTACCATCCGCACCCGGTTGTGCATAAAACCGGTTTGCCATAGCTCGCGCATGCCGGCATCGACAATGGGGTAACCCGTTTGTCCACGTTGCCATGCGGCGAGCCGCCCTTGATCCTCCTCCCAGGGGAAAAAGCTGAATTTCGGGTTGAAAGCCTCGTCGGGCATGGTCGGAAAATGAAACAGCAGGTGGTAGCAAAACTCCCGCCAGCCGATCTCGCTCAGGAACTTGTCGATGGCCACCGCAGCTTCTGGCCGCTCTAGTTTGCTTGCCTGCGCCGCATGCCAAACCTGTCGCGGCGAGATATTTCCAAACCGCAGGTAGGGGGATAGTTTTGAGGTATTAGGCTCGGCGGGGATATCCCGGCCGTCACCGTAATCCTGCACGTGGTGGTCCAGAAATTGGTGCAGCGCTGCCTGCGCGCCGGCTTCGCCCGGGCGCCACAGATCGTTCCAACCAAAGGCCCAATTGGGTGACGTGGGTAGGAGCCCCCAATCTGAGAGCTCTTCGCTCTCGATGGGGCCGTTATAGGGGGTTAGCTCAGAGATGGGCGCGGGCTGATGTGGGTCTGGTCGCCGGTTACAGGCCCGCCAAAATGGCGTGAATACCTTGAAGGGGGTGCCGCCACCGGTGGCGACGTCTTCCGGTTCATGAAGCAGAGTGCGCGGATAGCGCTTTAATGCGACGCCCTTGTCGGACAGGCTCTCGTAAAGCGCTGTCTCCAGCTCCACCGACCACGGGTGGTAATGGCGACTGCAGTAAACGGTGGATGCGCCTGTCTGTGCTGCGATTGCTGTCAGCGCGGTAACGGTTTCTCCCGACCTAAG
>Ga0163109_10001658_pt1 | contig 17561 bp, 18 predicted proteins | sample CRUFie1St13metaG_FD_108704 | JGI IMG/M metagenome (GOLD analysis project Ga0163109, IMG submission 108704) | Marine microbial communities from the Costa Rica Dome - CRUD Field 142mm St13 metaG | ecosystem: Environmental > Aquatic > Marine > Oceanic > Photic zone | place: Costa Rica: the Eastern... | reverse complement strand
CTGCTACTTATGCAGTTGGTGCAGTTGGAGTAGGTGCAACAGTGTGGCCTATGATTGATCAGATGAACCCTGATGCATCTGTTAAAGCATTAGCAAGTACTGAGGTAGATGTGAGTACAATGAATCCAGGAAAAACTATTACAGTTTTATGGAGAGGCAAACCAGTTTTTATAAGAAGAAGAACACAAGACGAGATAGCTGAGGCTAAATCTGTGAAGATGGAAGATTTAAAAGATCCTGAAAAAGATGAAGATAGAGCTAAAAATCCTGAATGGCTCGTTATGCTAGGAGTATGCACCCATCTAGGATGTGTACCCTTGGACCAAAAAGGAGATTATAACGGGTGGTTTTGTCCGTGTCACGGATCTCATTATGATATATCTGGTAGAATTAGAAAAGGTCCTGCACCAACTAACATGGAAGTACCTAAATATGAATTTGTTAACGCTAATACAATTAAGATTGGATAAATTTTATGAGTGATCACGATTATACACCTAAATCAAAGGCTGGAAAATGGTTTAATGATCGTTTACCTCTTTTAACACTTGCAAATCATCTTACTGATTATCCAACACCAAAAAATTTAAATTACTGGTGGACTTTTGGTGGAATTTTAACTTTTTGTTTAATAACTCAGATAGTCACTGGTTTAACTTTAGCTATGCACTACATAGCTCACGCTGATATGGCATTCGAGAGTGTTGAACATATTATGAGAGATGTTAACTATGGTTGGCTGATAAGATATATACATGCTAATGGCGCATCAATGTTTTTTTTAGCAGTTTATATTCACATTTTTAGATCACTATTTTATGGATCTTATAAATCACCAAGAGAAATTATTTGGATTATAGGTATCATAATATATCTTTTGATGATGGCTGCTGCTTTCATGGGATATGTTTTACCATGGGGGCAAATGAGTTTTTGGGGTGCTACTGTTATAACAAATTTATTCAGCGCGATCCCATTAGTTGGTGAAGGAATCGTTACATGGTTGTGGGGTGGTTATTCTGTTGATAATCCTACCTTAACAAGGTTTTTTACTTTACATTATTTAATACCTTTTTTGATTTTAGGTTTAGTTGTTTTACATATTTGGGCTTTGCATGTTCCTGGAAACAATAATCCAGTTGGTATTGACATTAAAAAACCTTCAAAAGATACAGTTCCTTTCCATCCATACATTGTTATCAAAGATGGTTTTGCACTATTAATGTTTATGATTGTCTTTGCATTTTTTGTCTTTTACACTCCTAATATTTTAGGTCATGCCGATAATTATATTGAAGCAGATCCATTGGTTACTCCAGCACACATTGTTCCAGAGTGGTACTTATTACCTTTTTATGCAATTTTAAGATCTGTACCAGATAAACTCTTAGGAGTTGTGGCCATGTTGTCAGCAATTTTAATATTGGCTGCCCTTCCTTGGTTAGATACTTCTAAAATAAGATCTGCAGTATTTAGACCGCTTTATAAACAATTTTACTGGATCTTAGTAGCCGATGTTTTAATCTTAGGATATGTGGGAGCGATGCCCGCTGAAGGGTTATACTTATTAATTGCAAGAATAGCGACAGCATATTACTTTATACATTTTTTAATTATTCTACCATTGCTTGGTTATAAAGAAAAAACTTTGCCAATTCCTCTAAGTATAACTGAACCTGTTTTAGGAGGTACCCCAAATCTTGCAATGGCTAAAAATAAAGAGAGTCAGAAAATAAAGTGAGATTTTTACTCAAAATATTATCTTTAACTATATTTTTTTTAACATCTTCAGGCATTTCTAATTCAGCTGAGAAGGTAGAGTATCTAAAAACCGATTGGAGTTTTAAGGGCATTTTTGGTAAATTTGATCGTGGATCTCTTCAAAGAGGTTATCAAGTTTATACTGAAGTTTGTTCATCCTGTCATTCCATGAAGTATGTTAGTTATAGGAATTTAGCAGAGAAAGGTGGTCCAGAATTTTCTGTGCAACAAGCTAAAGCAATAGCTGCATCTTTTGAAGTCACCGATGGACCAAATGCTGATGGTGAAATGTTTCAAAGACCAGGAAAGCTCTCTGATAAATTTGTTATGCCTTATGAAAATGTAAAAGCCGCTCAAGCTGCAAATGGTGGGGCATATCCTCCAGATATGTCTGTTTTGGTTAAAGCCCGGGGCGGTGGTGCAAATTATATTTATTCCTTACTTCAAGGATATGAAGATCCTCCAGCAGGAATAACTTTAGATGATGGAGTATATTATAACAAATATATGTATGGAAATAAAATCAAAATGGCTAACCCACTTTCTGATGGGCTAGTTGAATATGCAGATGGTACTAATGCAACTGTTGAACAAATGTCTAAAGATATTACAACATTCTTAATGTGGACTGCAGAGCCTCATCTAGAGGCAAGACACCAAATGGGATTTAAGGCAATTATTTATTTAATAATTCTTACAATTTTAGTTTATTTTAGCATGAAAAGAATTTGGTCACGTGTTGAAACGGAAATTTAAAATATCACCATCTTTGACAATATAGTCTTTTCCCTCCAAACGCATTTTGCCATTCGTTTTTGAATTTAACCATCCATTGTTTTTAATAAAATCATCATATGAGATTGTTTCAGCTCGAATAAAACCTTTTTCAAAATCAGAGTGAATTTCTCCAGCAGCTTTAGGTGCTGTACAATTTTTTTGAATAGTCCAAGCTCTAGTTTCTTCTGGACCAGATGTAAAATAAGTTTCTAGTTCAAGAATTTTGTAACCTTTTTGAATGAGTTTACTTAATCCTGTATCACTTAAACCAATCATTTTCATATAATTACTCTTTTCATTAAAGTCGAATTCATTAATTTGGTTTTCAATATCTGCTGATATTACTAACGTATTTTCTTGACCAAATTTATTAATAAATTCTTTTGAGTAATTATTTCCCTCTACAACACTTTTTTCATCAACATTACAAACAAATATTTTTGGTTTTAATGATAATAATCCACTTTTGTTCAATTTTTTTTTATCAAAACTATTAATCATAGTAGAAATATCTTTATCATTATTAATATTCTCTAAAGCTGTTTCAAGAATTTTTTGTTCATCTTCCTCTGTATTTTTTTTATTTTTTTTATCTAATCTTTTTGTTATCGACTCAAGATCGGCAAGCTTCATTTCAGTTTCAATAATTTCCAAATCTCTAATAGGATCAACTGTTGTATTTACATTTTGAATATCGTCTGAGTCAAAACATCTTATCATATGTATTATTGCGTCAACTTCTCTAATATGTGATAAAAACTTATTTCCTAAACCTTCGCCTTTAGATGCTCCCTTAACAAGGCCCGCAATGTCTACAAATGAAATAGTAGTGTTTATAACTTTTTTTGATTGTGATATTTTTGCTAAATTATTTAGCCTTTCATCAGGAACAGAAACAATACCAACGTTTGGATCAATTGTACAAAAAGGAAAATTGGCGGCCTGAGCTTTATTTGAATTTGTCAGTGCATTAAATAATGTCGACTTACCTACATTTGGTAAGCCTACAATTCCACATTTAAAACTCATTATTATTTGTTGTTAACAGTGCTAGAAAATAAATCCAATTTTTTTTCAATTAATATTAAAATAGAATCTGTTATATCATTTAAAATTTTTTCAACTCCCTCAATTTCATCTTCATCAAAATTTTGTAAAACAAATTCAGAAACTTCAATATTTGCCTTTGGCTTTCCTATACCAATTCTTACTCTGGAGTAATCTTTTCCAATAAATTTATCAATTGATGCAATACCGTTGTGCCCAGCACTTGAACCCCCAAACTTTGCTTTAATTTTCCCAAATTCTACATCCAAATCGTCATGAAAAACAATCACATCTTCTGCATCAATTTTGAAATATTCTATTAGTTCTCTTATGCATATTCCAGAATTGTTCATGAAAGTTAAAGGTTTAATTGCGTAAACTTTTTGACTTCCAATATTTCCAGTGGTCAAAAGTCCTTTAAATTTCGGTTTTTGTTTTGATAAGCCAAATTCCTTATTAATTCTATCAATAATTTTAAATCCAACGTTATGTCGATTGTTTTCACTATCAGGAGTTGGATTACCTAATCCTACGAATAAAAGCATAAATTTTGGGATTAAATTTTCAATTTTAGTATATTATTTTTTTTCTTCAGCAGGTTTCTTTTCAGCTGGTTTTTTATCGTCACCATCTTTTTTTTCATTTTCTCCAGCTACTTTGTCTCCCTCAGCTGATGCTGACGCTTCTCCAGCATCACTTCCTTCCGCACCCTCTGCTGTCTCAGCTTCAGTAGGTTTTTCTGGTTCTTTCATGACTGTTGGAGCTGCTAAGGTTGCAATTACAAAATCTCTTCCCTGAATAGTTGGAACTACATCGTTGTCAAGTTTTACTGATGAAATTTTAAAACTTTCACCTATGTCAACCCCATCGAGATTAAGTACTAAATTCTCTGGAATTTTTTCACTAGGACATTTAAGCTCTACTTTTCTTCTTACTATATTTAAAACACCACCTCTTTTTAAACCAGGAGACTTGTCTTGATTTATAAATACCACAGGAACTTCAATTTTAATTTTAACACCCGGTAAAACTCTTAAAAAATCTACATGAGTAGGTTCATCACTTAAAATATGATATTTAACTTCTCTTGGAAGAACATTTTGAGGGTTGCCGTCAACGTTGAGAGTTATTATATTCGATAGAAAGTTTTCCTTTTCTATCAGTGTTTTTAAAATTTTTTTTGAAACAGATATTTTTTGATTTTGATCTTTTCCACCATAAATAATGGCTGGTACAAGACCATCATTTCTAATAGAATTCAATTGTCCTTTTGTTGAATTGTTTCTTATATTAGCTTCTAAAGAATTCATAAAGACTGGTTTTTTAACCCATGTTTATAAATAATCAAGGTATTTATTTAAATAAATCTGAAACAGATGTCGAATTGGAAATTCTTTTTATTGCTTCTCCCATTAGGCCAGAAATAGGTAAAACTTCTATATTTTTAACATTTTTAGTTTTTTCACCATTATCGATTGTATCTGTTACTACTAAATTCTTAATAACAGAATTTTTAATTTTCTTGACCGCATCACCACTTAACACTCCATGAGTAATATAAACGTAAACTTCTTTTGCACCTCTAGATTTTAAAGCTTTAGCAGCATTAATGATTGTTCCTCCAGAATCGATAATATCATCCACAATAATGCAAGTTTGATCTTTTACATCTCCAATCACGTTCATAACTTGAGATTGTCCTGGTTTTGGTCTTCTTTTATCTACGATTGCGAGTCCAACGTTTAAAATTTTACCTAGTGCTCTGGCCCTTTCAGTTCCACCAACATCAGGAGCTACACATATTATTCTTTTGCTTTTAACCTTTTTTTTTATATGTCTAGCAAATATTGGTGTTGCAAATAGATTGTCTACTGGAATATCAAAAAAACCTTGTATTTGTCCTGCATGTAAATCAACAGTTACAACTCTATCTGCACCTGCTTTTGTTATTAGATTAGAAACAAGCTTTGCTGAAATCGAAGTTCTTGGTACAACTTTTCTATCTTGTCTTGCATATCCGAAGTAAGGAATTACGGCGGTAATATTTTTTGCTGATGATCTTTTTAATGCATCTATACACAAAAGCAATTCCATTAAATTATCATTAGCTGGTGAAGAGACTGACTGAATTATAAAAATACTATTACCTCTTATATTTTCATTTATCTCAACATAAATTTCACCATCAGAAAATTTTCTAATACTTGAATTAACAAGTTTTGATTTAAGATATTTAGCAATATTCTTACTTAATATTTTATTACTATTTCCAGTTAATAATTTCATTGAAAAATTTAATTAATCATAATTATTGAAATATTTCTACCATAATCATCATGATTAAGACTTAAAGAGCGTCTTGCGCTAAAAAAATTATTTTTTTTATCAAAGGTATCTAAATTTATCCTATCGATTCTTGTTATTTTGTTTAATTTTAGTTGAGAATTAACAAAATCTGGTAAATTGAAGTAAATCAATTTTTTCTTTTCTTTAAAGAATATTTTATTCTTAATATTTTGTTTTATGAACCTAACTTTAAAGTCTTTTTTAACAACATAGTTTTTTTGGCAAATTGCTGGACCTATAGCTGCAATTATATTTTTGGAAGAGCATCCTTTTTTAAGCATATATTTTATAACTTTGTCTATAATACCCTTGTAAGCTCCTTTCCAACCAGCATGAATAGCTGCAATTATTTTTCTCTCTTTCTCATAAAGTAATAATGGCACACAGTCAGCTGTTAAAATAGCAATTGGAATTTTTTTTTGTGATGTAACAATTGCATCAGCTTTAACTTTTTTTTTAAATTTAAAATTTTTATCTAGAAAAAAAACTTTGTTACTATGGGTTTGATGAACTAAAAAAATATTTTTTGAGTTTTTACTTATTTTTCTTTTTACAATTTTTAAATTTTTTTTAATATTTTTTTTAATATCTTTAGATCCTGCTCCACAATTTAAGCTTTTATAAATACCTTTTGATGTGCCACCAATTTTATTAAAAAACCCATGGCTTATATTTTTTTCTTTAGATAATTTTTTTGAAACAATCAGTTTAAAATCCCAATTTATGTTTATTTTCTTTATTTTTGATTAGCATCACTTTAAATAATGAACCCATTTGACTTTTATTAATTAGTCTATTTAGCCTATAGTATATATCAGTCTTTTCTAGAAAACTCTTATTTCTTGAGATAATTTCTGCTCTTTCTTTTATACCCATTCTCAGCAAGAAATCTCTTTGAATCGTTATATCACAATCTAAATCACTTATTTGATTTACTATTTTTTTTAACATGTGAAAATTAATATTATGAGTTATATCTGAATTTCCAATATCTTCTAATATATTTGAAAACTTATGATTATTTATTGCTTGAAGAGTATTTTTCATTTTTTTTTCTAAATAGCCATAATCAAAAATTAAAAGTCCGCCAGAATTTTTTTTTATCATTGATGATATATTTCTTAAATATTTTAATCCCATTTCTGAAAATTCAATAAAGTTTTGATTCTGTGAAATATTAAGTTTTAGTTTTTTTTCATATTTTTTAATGTCAAATCTTTTATTTATAAAAAAGAAGTTATTACTTTTTTCTAAATGAACGTATCGTTCAAACCAGGTTCCCTTTTTTTTTATAAATTGTTTAATTGATAGAGAGTCGAAAAACTCATTAGCTATAAAAATACTAGGATATCTCTTTAATTCTTTTAAATTTGAAATCCAATTTATATTATTTCTAAAAAGCTTTTTTTTTTGAATTTTTATTAAAGTTGGGCTTTTTTCATGAATTACTAAATTGCAAGATGAAAAAAAATTTGGAAAATTTTTAAGACTATCAATTATAATTTCCATCATTTCACCATTTCCAGCACCAAGTTCTATAAGATTCAATTTTTTTGGTGCGCCAAGGCTTTTCCAAAAACTAATTATCCAAATAGCTAACATTTCAGGAAATAATCTTGATATGTTGGGCGCGGTTATAAAATCACCTTTTGTTCCAAAAGGATTTTTTTTCATATAATAACCAAGTTTTTTATCGTAAAGAGAAAAATCGATAAATTTATCGATTGTTAGATTGACTATTTTTTTTGACTTCATATTTCCTGATTGCTATGTAACACCCTATTAACATAAAAAAGAAACTAATAATTTGCCCCATAGTCAAATTAATAAATAGATAACCTAACTGTTCATCTGGAACTCTAAAAAATTCAGTTAAAAATCTAAAAATTGAGTAAATTATTAAAAAGAAGGCAGAAATAAAACCTGGCGTTTTAAGGAAATGTTTTTTCTTTAAATATAAAAGTATTAAAAGTAAAACTATTCCTTCCAATAATGCTTCATAAAGTTGTGATGGGTGTCTATATAAATTATCCACTTTTATAAATTTAACACCCCAAGGTAATGAGGTCTCAATTCCATAGAGTTCTGAATTAATAAAGTTTGCTATTCTACCAAAAAAAATTCCTATTGGAGCGACAATTGCCACAATGTCTAGATATAAAAATGGATTTTGATTATTCTTTTTTGCATATATAAAAGTTGCAATTATTATTCCTATTAAACCTCCATGAAACGACATTCCTCCTTGCCAAATTTTAATTATATCAACTAAATTTTCTAAATAATAAATTGGATTATATATAAAAACATATCCGAGTCTTCCTCCCATTATTAATCCAATAATTAAATATGTAATGAAGTCATCAAAATTTTCTTTTATCCCTCCATTTGAGACAAAAATTTTTTTTTCCAAATGACCAACCAATTAATATTCCAAAAATATAAGCAAGCGAGTACCATCTTATTTCTAGAGAAAATAGTTGAATTGCAACTGGGTCAAAATTATTAGTGAACATTTTTAAATAGTAATTATAATGGATAAGTATATTAAGTTAAAATAAAAATACATGAAAAATTCAAAATTTGTAATTGATAAACTAGCTAAACTTTTTGAGCAGGGACTAGTTTCATCAAAAGATTTAGCCAACGAGCTTATGGTAGTTCTTAAATCCAAAAGAGACGAAATTGTATTTAGAATGAAACTAACAAGTAAAGATGAATTTGAAGTATTGACGAAAAGAGTAGAAATTTTAGAAAAAAAAATCGCCAATTTAAACTCAAAAAAAAAATCTAAACGGGTAAAAAAATCGTAACCTCAAGTCCGTTCATAGAAGATTTGCTTAACTTAATATTGCCTCCATGAGATCTCACAATATCTGAAGCTATAGATAAACCAAGACCCACACTTGATTTAGTTGCTGTTCTTCCTTTATCAATTTTATAAAATGGTTTAAAAACATTATCATATTCTTTTTCAGGTATACCTGGTCCATTGTCTGCAACTTTTATCAGTAAATTACTGTTATCTTTCTCTAATTTCACATTCACCTTATCGCCATATTTTATTGCGTTGTCGATGAGATTATTAATGCATCTTTTAATTAAATTTTTTCTTCCATTTATATAAATTCTTTGAATTACTTTTTGTGAAATATTATTATTATTGTATTTATTTATTATTTCTTCAATAAGTAAACTTAGATCAAACTGTTCATCTTTTTCTGCATAAGATGAACTTGTAAACTGAAGATACTCATTAAGCATTTTTTCCATCTCATTGATATCGTCTGCAAGTTTTTCGCTTAAATCCTTATCTTTAATAAACGCAATTTGAAGCTTCATTCTTGTTAATGGTGTTCTTAAATCATGACTAATACCGGACAACATTTCAGATCTTTGTTTAAGATGCCTATCAATTCTTTTTCTCATTTTATCGAATTCATATCCTGCTTGTCTAATTTCAGCTGCGCCAGAAGGTTTGAACTCATCAATTTCTTCTCCTTTACCAAATTTTTCAGCAGCTTTAGCAAGATTTGTTATAGGTCTAGTTTGATTTTTTAAAAAAATAAGAGAAATAAGAATTACTATTAAAGCAGGCACAGTTATCCAAAGTGCAAAAATTCTTGCCGAAGAGCTCGTGACCCTATCTTTTGGCACTAAAAATTTAAAATATCCTGTGCTATGTTTAATCCTTAGATCAATCAATTCTTTGTACTCGGTTGTATTAAACCAAAATTCTTCTGATCCAAATCTTGATTTAAGTTCTCGTCTCAGAGTTCTATCAATAGGACTAAACCATCTTTCATTATACTCATATTCAAAATTAGTATCCTCTATAAATTCAATATTTAAGTCTTGATGAAATGAAAAGAGTAAAACTATTTCTTCTTTATCAAATTTATCGTTTTCATAAGCCTCTACAAAGGTACTTATTTCGTTTACCAAAGCTTTAGTCATACCTTTATTAGTTTTAATCCATAGACTATCAAAAAAGACAATCGTTATTAAAAGTTGTAAAATTATTACTGGAACAGCAACAATTAGTAATGCTCTGTAAAATAATCTCTTAGGCAAAATATCTTTAAAAAATTTACTCAATCCATAAAACATATCCAGCTCCTCTTATAGTTTGTAAAAATTTTGGGTTTTTTGGATTAATTTCAATTTTTTTTCGTAATCTAGTTATTATAACATCAATTGATCTTTCTTTATCTAAATCTATTAATAAGCCAATATCCTCCCTCGAGAAAGTTTTACCAGGGTAATTAATCATTTTTTCTAATATTGTTTTTTCTGTATTGTTAATTTTATATTCCAGATCATCTCTAAAGATTATTTTTCTATTTAAATCTATCTTAATATTTTCAAATTCAATTACTCTTTTTTGATTTTCTCTCTTAGTTTTATTTAAAATGTTTTTGATTCTTAAAATAAGTTCTCTAGGTTCAAATGGCTTCGGCAGATAGTCATCAGCACCAATTTCTAAACCTTTAACACGTTCTTTTGTATCACCTTTTGCAGTTAATAAAATAACAGGTGTCTCTAAATTTTTTTTATGTTCTTGAATGAAATCCAAACCACTCTTTCCAGGCATCATTATATCTAAAATTATTAAATCAAATTTGATTAATTGAATTTTTTTAGCGGCATCCTCAGCGCTATTTGCTGTTGTAACTAAAAAGTTATTCTCATTTAGGTATTTTTTTACAAGCGTTCTAATTCCATCATCGTCGTCAACAACCAGAATATGTGCAATAAAATTATCCATTAATTATTTTTTTTAAAACCTTATCAAAATTTATTACCTCCTCAGAACTTGAACTAAGAAGCGCATTGTAAATTCTTTTTTTTTGTATTTCAAAAATTTCATTAAATATTTTTTGACCTTTTTCATTTAAGTATACATGTTTTATCCTTGTATCTTGATCATCTTTTTTAAAAGTAATCATGTCTAATGATAAAAGATCCTTAAGCACCCTATTAAGACTTTGTTTCGTAATTTTTAACTTCCTCATTAGTTCTGATATGGAGATACCCTCATACATAGATACTAAATGTATTACTTTTTGATGGGCAATTCCTATTGAGTACTTTAAAAGTATTTTTTTTGAGTCTGAAAATGTTTCCCTGTAACCGATGAACAATTTCTCAATTAAATCTTTTAATTGATCATCTTTAAGATATAAAAGCTCTTTCATTTTGGTAAGTTATATTGACATATTATAGATACAAAGATATTTTTCAGTAATAATTTTATATTTCATAACATGATACCCTACGATAAAAGATCAGGAAACATATGGTACAATGGCGAATTAGTGGATTGGTCAGATGTTAAAGTTCATGTATTAAGCCATGGATTGCATTATGCAAGTTGCGTTTTTGAGGGTGAAAGAGTTTATGATGGTTCAATTTTTAAGCTAGAGGAACATACTTCTAGATTTTTCCATTCTGCAAGAAGAATGGGATTTGAAATTCCATATAGTGAAGAGGAAATTAATTCTGCGTCAAATTCTATAATTAAAAATCAAAAAGTTGAAAACGGCTATGTTAGACCGGTGGCTTGGAGAGGGAGTGAAATGATGGCAATTTCAGCACAGCAAACCAAAATACATGTAGCTATAGCAACATGGGAATGGGGCTCATACTTTGATCCAAAATTAAAGATAGAAGGAATTAAATTGAATATATCTAATTGGAGAAGACCAGCCCCAAATACAATTCCATGGGACACAAAAGCCTCAGGACTTTATATGATTTGTACGCTTTCAAAGCATGAAGCAGAAAAAAATGGTTATACGGATTCTTTAATGTTAGATCATGAGGGTAACGTTGCAGAGGCTACTGGAGCAAATATTTTTTTTAAAGATAAAAATGGTGAGCTTCACACACCTGTACCCGACTCATTTCTTGATGGAATTACAAGAAGAACTGTAATTGATATAGCTAAGTCAAAAAATATAAAAGTAAATGAAAGAAAAATTAAACCAGAAGAGTTAAAAAATTTTGTTGGTTGTTTCTTGACAGGAACGGCCGCAGAAGTTACCCCAGTATCTTGCATTGCAGAAAATCAATTTAAAGTTTGTGATTTGATTATTGGCCTTAATGATAGTTATCAAACTTTAGTAAGAAAAAAAAAAGCAGCTTAATTTTTGTTATCTTCAGAAATGGCGTGATCTATTCCTTTGCGCATATAATCGTACCCTGTAAAAAGAGTTAACGCAGCTGATAGCCATAATAATATAATTCCTATAGTTTGTGCATTGTAATTCTCAAAATTAATAATTTTGTTTCCTGTTTCACCTGAAAGCAAAAGTGCAATAGAAACCATTTGTAATACTGTTTTTAATTTTGCTAAATTTGAAACTGGAAGTTTAATTTTCCCTTTTGCTAAAAATTCTCTCAAACCTGAAATTAAAATTTCTCTAGTTAAAATTATTATTGCCGCAACAACCTCATAATTTTGAATTGTTCCATCCATAACTAATAAAATAAGAGCAGTAGCTACAATAATTTTATCAGCTATAGGATCCAATAATTCACCAAGTTTAGATTCTTCACCTAATAGTCTCGCCAACATTCCATCCAAAAAATCTGTAAAAGATGCAATGATGAATAATATTAAAGCAGTTAAATCTCCGTAAAATCCAGGCAAATAGAATGCCAGTACAAAAAAAGGTACAATTAAAATTCTTCCTACTGTTAATATATTTGGTATTTTTCTTAACATAAAATTTTTTTATTCATGAAAGAAGTTATATATCTTTTTTGCAACTTTTTCCTCCACACCCTCAACAGATTTTATTTCATCAAGACTTGCTGACTCAACAGCTCTAGCAGAACCAAAATGGTTTAATAATGCTCTTTTTCTAATAGAGCCTATGCCCTCAATTTGGTCAAGTAAAGATCTACTAATCCCTTTTTTCCTTTTGGCCCTATGTGCACTTATTGCAAACCTATGAGCCTCATCTCTCACTCTTTGTAAAAAAAACAAAGTAGGATCATTTTTTTCAAATTTAAACTCATTTCCATTATGAAAAAAAGTCTCATTTCCACTATTTCTATATTTACCTTTTGCGATAGCTATTATTGGTATCTCGTTTAATCCAATATCATTTAGGGTCTCTCTTGCTGATGAATATTGACCCTTTCCCCCATCTATGAGCACGAGATCTGGAAAAGATAAGTAGTTACCTTTTTCCTGAATAGCGCGCTTAAATCTTCTACCTAATACCTCTCTAATCATCCCATAATCATCTTGTTTAAAATTGTCATTCTTAATATTAAATTTTCTATATCTTTTTTTTATAAATCCATCTTCTCCATAAGTGATTAGGGCTCCTACACTGTTTGATCCTTGAATATGACTATTATCATAAACTTCAATAAGGCTTAAATTATTTTCAATCTTAAATTTTTTTGCTATTTTATCTAACAATTCCCTATTATTCTGATTTTCATAAAGATTTCTATTTAAACTATTTTTTGCATTTTTAATTGCAAGATTAATAACTCTTAGTTTTGAACCTTTTTTTGCGACTGAAATATTTATTTGTTTATTCTCTTTCTTAGAAAGAGTTTTTTCTATTAGTTTTTTTTCTTTAATTTCTTCACTAATAATAATTGATCTTGGCACAGTTTTATTTTCGTAAAATTGAGATACAAATGAATTCAAAATATTATCTAATTTTTCATCTGGATCATGCTTTGGAAAAAAAGCTTGATTACCCCAATTTTGTTTTGATCTATAAAAGAATACCTGAATACAAGTTTTTCCTGAATCTTTATAACCTGCAATTACGTCTGCCTCAGTTAAATTTACATCACTTATTGTCAACGAGGATTGAATTATATTAAGAGATTTTATTTTATCTCTAATTATAGCGGCTTTTTCAAAATCTAGTTCGTCGCTAGCATTCTCCATTTGTGATGATAGAGTTTGTTGAATTTTTCTAGATCGCCCTTTACTTAAAAATTCATCAGCTGCCTCTACAAGTTTTGCGTAATCTTCTACATTTATTTTTCCTCCACATGGGCCCGCACATCTTTTTAGAAAATAATTGAAACAAGTCTTATCGCCAGCATCAACTTGTTTGTCTGTGCAAGATCTCAACAAAAAAATTCGCTGTAAAGTTTTTATTGCGCTATTTACAGCAAGTGAACTTGCAAAAGGTCCATAATATTTTCCAGATTTGTTTTTTGCACCCCTGTGTCTCTCAATACGAGGAAATTTATGATTAGAGATAAATATATATGGAAAAGATTTATCATCTTTAAGCAATATATTAAATTTTGGTTTGTGTTTTTTAATTAAGTTAGCTTCTAACAGTAAAGCTTCACTTTCATTTGTAGTTGTTGTAATTTCTAATTTTTCTGTTTGCGATAACATTCTTTCAGTTCGGATAATATGATTTTTCTCAGAAACATAGCTTTTAAGTCTATTAGGAAGGTTTTTTGCCTTTCCTACGTATAAAATCTCATTTTTTGAATTCAACATTCTATAAACCCCTGGAAGTTTAGGAATTAATGGTAATTCTTTTTTAATTATTTCTTTACCAATTTCAGGACTTAACATGACTTCTGATTTTTGAGATTTGAATACCTACTGATGAGCATTCTTTTAAAATTTCTAACTTTTCAATTTTCAGCATTATTTTGGCAATTCTTTTATCTTTGAATAGCTCATCAAAAACCGCCTCTGCTAAAGTTTCAAGAAAGTTGTAATGTTTTCTTTTTACAAGTTTTTTTAATAATTTAACTATTGTTCCATAATTAACAATTGATTTTAAATCTTTATCATTAGATGGCTTTTTATTTTGATAATCAATCTCAAGACTGAATTTTACTTTTTGTGGATTTTTTTTTTCAAAATCATAATAGCCAAGTTTGAGATCTAAAATTAATTCATTTATCAAAATTTTTTTTTCATAATTAAATAAGCTTTTAGATTTTTCTATTTTGACTATTTTTAAATTATTTTTCTTCATTCTTTACCCAAAATATCTGGTGTTTGCCAGTTTAAACTTTGACCGCTATCAATTGCCAAAACCTGTCCAGTAATAGAAACATTTTTTATAAAGAAGTCAACAGCATTACAAACTTCATTTACATTAACTTGTTTTTTAAGTGGAGTAGCTGAAAATTGTTTTTTAAAGTGTTTACTTGTTTGCCGCTTATTTTTGATTGTGGGTCCAGGAGCAATACCATTAACCCTTACGTTTGGAGCAAGGCTCATAGCACTAGTTTTAGTCAATGTATAAAGACCAGATTTACTTAACGTGTAAGAAAAAAAATAAGGGGTTAATTTAAAAACTCTTTGGTCGATTATATTAATTATATTGTTATTTTTTCCCTTAGCATTTTTGGAAAATTCTTTTGATAATAGTGCAGGAGCTTTGAGATTTGTGGAGATATGTTGCTCCCAGCTTTTTGAATTGAAATTTTCCAACTTATCATTTTCAAATAACGAAGCATTATTTATCAAACAATCAAAGTATTTCATTTTTAGTTTTGAAAATTTGATAATCCTATGAATATCTCTTTCTTTACTTAAATCACCTTTAACTAAATAAACTTTTGTTCCAAAATTTTGAAGTTTTTTTCTTAGAATTTCAGCTTTAGATTTTGATTTATTAAAGTGGATAGTAATTTCAATGTTTTGACCACATAATTTCTCAGCAATCGCAGCACCAATTCTAGTTGCTCCACCTGTAATTATTATCTTCCGTGCTTCCACTTTTTATCTCTTTTTTTTGTAACTCTTGTGCCTGGCATACCTAGAGTAGATCTACCTTTCGGGTAAATTTTATTTTTCACATCATACTGTCTTATCTTAGGGTTTAAAGTAATTTCAAGTTCAGTACTCTGTAATTTTCTAATTTCATCTCTAATTTTAGCAGCTTCCTCAAATTCAAGATTTGAGGCTGATTCTTTCATTTTCTTATCTAAAGCTTTGAGATGTTTTTTTAAATTTCCACCCACATTTGAACCTTCGCTAATTTTTACATAGTCTTTTTCATAAACACTTTCTAAAATATCGCTAATTTCTTTTTTTACTGTTTTTGCATTTATCTTATGTTTCTTATTATAAGCTAGCTGGATAGATCTTCTTCTATTGGTTTCTTGTATCGCTTTTTTAATACTTTTGGTTTCTTTATCAGCATATAAAATAACTTTACCATCAACATTTCTTGCTGCTCGACCAATAGTTTGAATTAGAGAAGTTTCAGATCTTAAAAAACCCTCTTTATCTGCATCTAAAATACCAACTAACGCACACTCAGGTATATCTAGACCTTCTCTTAACAAGTTAATTCCTACCAGAACATCAAAAACCCCCATTCTCAAATCTCTCATTATCTCTATTCTTTCTAACGTATCTATGTCAGAGTGCAGATATCTGACTTTTACTCCATTTTCGTGAAGATACTCAGTTAAATCCTCAGCCATTTTTTTGGTAAGTGTAGTTACTAAAACTCTATGATTATTTTCAATTACTTTTTTACATGCATGCATTAAGTCATCAACTTGATTTTTTGCAGGTCTTACCTCTACTGGTGGATCGATCAATCCAGTAGGTCTAATAACTTGATCAATAAATTTTCCTTTTGTTTGATTTAACTCCCATGGGCCTGGTGTAGCTGAGACAAATATTGTTTGAGTTCTCATTAAATCCCATTCCTCAAATTTTAAAGGCCTGTTATCCATACAAGACGGAAGTCTAAAACCATATTCTGCTAAAGTGCTTTTCCTTGACCTATCACCTTTATACATTCCATTAAGCTGAGGAACAGTAACATGACATTCATCAACAAAAATTAATGTATTGTCAGGAAAATACTCAAATAATGTTGGAGGAGGTTCGCCTGGTTTCCTACCTGATAAAAATCTTGAGTAATTTTCAATACCTGCACATGATCCAGTTGCCTCAATCATCTCTAAATCAAATTTTGTCCTTTCCTCCAATCTTTGTGCCTCTAACAATTTATTTTCAGCCTTATGTTTTTTTAAAGTTAGTTCTAATTCTTTTTTAATATTAATAACAGCTTGCTCAATTGTCGGTTTAGGTGTGATGTAATGACTGTTTGCATAAATTTTTATTAAACTTAAATCTCGTACTTTATCACCTGTCAAAGGATCAAACTCTTCAATCTGCTCAAGTTTATCTCCAAATAAACTAAGTCGCCACGCCCTATCTTCCAAGTGAGATGGAAAAATTTCTAAATATTCTCCCCTAGCTCTGAATGTTCCCCTATAAAAGTTTTGGTCATTTCTTTTATATTGAAGTGCAACTAATGATTTAATTATTTGTTCTCTATTATAATCATAATTTTTTTGAAGAGTTAGTGTCATTTTACTATAAGCTTCAACTGACCCCAAACCATAAATACATGATACACTTGCCACAATTAAAACGTCGTCTCTTTCAAGCAAAGACCTTGTAGCTGAGTGCCTCATTCTATCTATTTGTTCATTTATAGAGGCTTCTTTTTCAATATAAGTATCAGATCTTGGAACATAAGCCTCTGGAGTATAATAATCATAATAAGAAACAAAATATTCGACTGCATTATCGGGGAAAAATGTTTTCATTTCACCATAGAGTTGAGCTGCAAGAGTTTTGTTAGGAG
>Ga0163109_10001655_pt1 | contig 17579 bp, 27 predicted proteins | sample CRUFie1St13metaG_FD_108704 | JGI IMG/M metagenome (GOLD analysis project Ga0163109, IMG submission 108704) | Marine microbial communities from the Costa Rica Dome - CRUD Field 142mm St13 metaG | ecosystem: Environmental > Aquatic > Marine > Oceanic > Photic zone | place: Costa Rica: the Eastern... | reverse complement strand
GAGGTAAAGAAAAGGCACTTGAAAAAGATGTCGAGTATTTTGCCAGTCAAGTTGAATGGAAGACAGAAAACTTGCTCATGAATCCTGAAGCATTTGAAAGGTTAATATTTTGGCCTATGCCGTTTGAGCAGGCTGATGCATTGGCTAAGAAAATGAGAAAATCAGGTAATACTTTGATGGCGAAGAGATTTTACGACTTCGCATAATCCACAAGTCCGTTAGATGCTTTGGCAATACAACGGACAGGATAGAGAGAGGGCGGACTTGGTTCGCCCTTTTTCATTTATACCAAAATAATCTTATTTCTTGACTCGAACGGTCTTGGACTTCATTAGACCTCTTGCACCTGATCTAGATGACTTGCCGTGCCTTGGCTGTGAGCCACGGGTCTTTTTGATCTGAACACCTTTCAATCTTCTTGAGCCTGCTCCTGATCGTTTCGTCTGTGCCAGTTTCTTACCTGCCACCCTTGCTTTGATCTGTCTCTTCTTTCTGATCTTTGCTGACCGTTGTGGATCTGTTTTCTGGAAACAGGTTGATGGCTTGGCCACGATACGACCCTTCCTAGGACCTGATGAGCATCTGAATCCTTGCTTCGGAGCCTTGCCTTTGGTACGCCTTAGGATCTGGCTGACACCTTCCGCGATGGCCGAATGGTCCGGGTGTTCCTCAATAGTGCCTTCAAACTTTTCTGGCACTATATCATGTGGCACTAGATCTTGTGTTGATCCGGCCTTTGAACCACTATATGTAGTGCCACAAGATGTAGTATCTTTTGATTCGTTTGGCACTAGGATAAATTCTTTGATCTTCATAGCAGTATTTATAGACCTTACACCTTACAGACTAAACCTTACTGATGCTTATACTGATGCTTAAACTGATGCTTAAACTAATGAACTGATAACATTTTGTTACAGGTGCTACACTCTGCACAAGATCAACTTGACATGGACAGATGTGTTAAATACAGTTGCGATGAAGATATTTGAGATATACAACACAGACGAGAACATAGGACCAGCACCGGCCAGTGCATGTAGCAAACCCGCAAAGGATCTACCAGCGTCATGGATTTCGTCATGCAAGTCTCAGGGCAAAAGAAAACGTACCGGCAACCGTAGTGAGAAAGTTGGCGGCAAGACAATAAAAGTCAGTGGCAAACGGATCAAAGGTAAGAAATACGGTGGCCCTCTTCCAGATTACAGCAAATAAAAATCAAAATCAAATACCTAATAGCGAGCCAATAGCGAGCCATAACTACCATTATGACACAAAACACCGTTGGTTGCTACACTGGTTGGGGCAAACTTAAAAAAGTTGTTGTTGGTGAACTACATCCTATAGATTACTTCGATGTGTTGCCTGAGTCCTCTTTCAAAGAAAGGATGCAGAAACTTACAAAAGAATCAATAGAAGACCTTAACAACTTCAAAGATAGTCTGCGTTCACTAGGAGTACACGTGTATGAACTACAGAATTTCTTTCCAAAACCCGGTGTGCATAGCAATGGACATTTCTCGGTCATCAATCCTAGGCCTCCCTACACACCAAGAGATAATTTGTGTTTCATTGACAACAAGATGTTCAGTTTTTTTACAACCATGCAACCTACAAGATTCTTTGACGACTTCGCACATCATGACCTGTTTGTGGAATTGGCAAAAGGTGGAGCCCAATGGCATCAAATGCCCAAAGGTTATTACGATATAGATAAAGAACAAGAATTAGACTACGTGGATCCTGAAAGGGGTGTAGGAGAGAACACGCCATACCTAGATGGTTCCAACTTCACCAAGTGTGGAAACAAGATCTATCATTCGGTAGAGGACACGGCTAACCAGTTGGGCATTGATTGGTTCAAGAATATAATTGGCGACAAGATAGAATTGATCAAATATAAAAACACGAAACTATTCAGGAATCATGTGGACAGCATTGTAAAAATAATCCGTCCTGGCCTTGTATTGTGCAACTTCCCAAAACAAGATCTAGTTGAGAGTATTCCAGAAATGCAGAGTTGGGACGTAGTGCATTTACCTATAGAAAAAAATAGTTTTAGGTTAAAGTTGAATGACTACCAAAAAGAAAATGGCTTCAACTACGATGCCGAGGATTGGTCACAAAACTGGTTGGGACAGTGGGCGGATGATGATATAATAAACACAAATTTTGATCTAAATATCTTGTCCCTAGACGAAAAGACTGTAATAATACCCAACGAGAATCCAAAGTTTGAGAAGTTATTGAAATCCTATAACGTGGATGTCGTTGTTTGCAAACTAAGACACAGATTCTTTTGGGGAAATGGAATAAACTGTATGACTTCGGAGGTCCTCAGAGAAGATGAGTGCATCAACTACTTTAACTAAAACCAGTTGTAAGATAAAGTTACAAAGAAACAATCCAGACCTAGGTCCGGATTTGAAGTGCAGAATATATTTGAATGATACACTGCTTGATACGATCAACTTAAAGGACACCAAAACATTACAATATGATATTGAAGTGCGAGACGACGACAATTATTTAGATATAGAGCACTACGACCGTGACAATGCTAACACCGAAACAGATGCAAAAAATAGCATACTCAGAACGTCTATGGTATTGATCAAGGATATCAAGATACACGGAGTAAAGTTTCATGCAACAGCAAAACATTCACAGAATAAATTTTATCCTGCATATGATAAAACATATGTAGAGTGGGCCAAACAAAATGAACCAACTAAAAACTTTCCTGAGCATATTGAAGCATCGCCCGAAATCGGAATAAATGGAAAATTCCAATTACATTTCAAATGGCCATTATATCTGCATGGATTATATTATCAAGAAATAACAGAAACGAACTAACGCAGGTATTCCTGACTAATGTCTACTAACATGTTCGCCAAGTTTTTGTTCATGTCCCGAGACATGTGATTTATTGTCTTATCTTTACCCCTGTCTTCCGTAGCAGTCCTGTAAAGACTCTTGTCCACAAACAATCCTGTCTGTAGTTGGATGTTGGCGTCTTTGTTTGCAGTCTCGAAAGGTCTGAAACTCCATAGTTGTATGATCTTCTTATTCACTTTGGACAGCACATTCTGGTCATAGTGCTTCAGACTGTATTCATAAGCCAGTTCGTCTTTGTCATAGTTGTGTAGGTATTTCCAATAGTTGTCCAGTGTCTTGTACACATTTGGATCTTCGTCCTCGCTAGGTATTACATTGGCTGTCAAGATCATCCTAGGATGATACAGCCTGTAGGGTTCAGTCCAACAGAACACGTTGACATCGGGAATGTCATCATTTGCTATCCTCTTATTAAATTTGAAAAATGTTCCCCAGATACTCTCACCTTTCTTGCCATAGCAAACAGGATCTCCGCAACCTATCTTGGTAGAAAAGATGTTGCACCAACTTTCATCTGTGTGGTCTGCACAAAAACTGTCACCGAAAAATCCTATTGTCTTCATTATAATGATAATTATACGCATACATTATTATGAGAATTATATATGGCACCAAGATAGGATTCATAGGTCTGGGCAAACTAGGAATGCCCTGTGCGGAGGCCGTAGCAACAAAAGGTTTCGATGTTGCTGGATATGACATCTTACCAAAATCAAGTTCATTGATTGAAATAAGAGAATCGATAGAAGATGTATGCAGAGACAGAGACATAATTTTTGTTGCAACACCAACTCCACACGAGGACGGGTATGATGGTCGTACACCAACAAGCCATCTACCAGTCAAAGACTTCAACTATGATGCAGTGAAGAAAGTTCTAACAACGTGCAATAAGCACATGGGTATTACGCAAACACTTGTACTAATTTCAACAGTGTTGCCAGGTACTTGTAGAAGAGAGCTTCAACCATTAGTAACAAAGACCAAATTGATGTACAATCCATATCTGATTGCAATGGGCACAGTGGCTGATGATATGATTAATCCGGAGATGATAATGATAGGATCTAGGAACGGACTAAAAGGAAAGAACTGTAAGATAAGATCTGAACTGCTGGAGAGTTTCTACAACCAGGTATGTGACAACTACCCAAGGATAGAGTTTGGCACATTCGAGGAAGTAGAGTCAATGAAGATATTCTACAACACTTTCATAAGCAACAAAGTGGCATTGGTCAACATGATACAGGACGTCGCACATAAGTTAGGCAATATGAATGTAGATGTTGTTACAACCGCATTGGCAAAAAGCACAAAAAGGATTGTGAGTCCAGCCTACATGAAAGCGGGCATGGGAGATGGTGGTGCTTGTCATCCGAGAGACAATATTGCTCTGCGTTGGTTGGCTAAGGAGTTGTCTTTGGGATATGACATGTTTGAAAGTATCATGACAGCCAGAGAACAACAAGCAGAAACAATGGCAAAGGCCATACTTACTCATGGAAAAAATGTATGGTTCTCGTCAGACAGTTATAAACCAGGAACTGACCTTGTGGATGGTTCTAGTTCTTTACTTGTACAACATTACGTAAAGAAGCACGGAGGACAACTAGTGAATGGTATAGACACACCAGTAGAAGTAATAGTAAGAGTGCATGAGACAGATCAAATCAGTGCAGATGAGAATACAATTATCTTTGACCCATGGAGAACATATCCGATGGCAAACAATGTAGTTCATTATGGAAAACCTACCACCTAAACATGTGATGAGAAAGTTTGGTACTTTCAACAAACTCTCAAAAATATATCACCAACAATTCACCGACATCACATTCAAAGATGTAGAAGAGGCAAAGGATTTCTGGTTTACAGAAGAAGGCCTAGAATTATTCAATTACTGTTGTGACACAGAGTTCGAACTTACAAACAATGATAAATCACTTCATTGGACAGTCAATTTTGGCGAACCTGAACTACAAATACCCGAGAACAAGTGGGCTGACCTTTTCAGAGATAAGAAAGAAGAACTAGTCAGTGAAGGTAGATTTTTTAAAACTAATCCAAATATTGATCACCACGCACCAGATTTATTTTGATTGTCCACAAAAATGTGAACAAATAGGATCACAAATCTTAAAGTCCCAACTGAATTTTAATTTAGCAAATTCTGATAGACCTTTTCTTTTCCTGTTTACCAAATCCAATCCATGATAACAGCAAGGACTTTCGAACCCGTCAGCACTTACATAAACACTCTTGTCTCTGATGTGTTCACATATAATCTTTTTAACTGATTCAACAGGATCAAATTTGGCATCCTCTTGCATCATCTTGATCTCTTTACTAGGTTCATAATCCAGTTTGGGTTGATCGTCTGTGTTGTGTGGCAGTATCCAATGCGATACCTTACCATTCTTATCTAGGGCAGGAAAGTAATTTCTTGCCTGGTCATCTACAAAGAAGTTTTTTACACCTAAACTACTGGCAAACTTTTTGGTTTCTTCCAACTGATGATAGTTATGTCTGAACGGTACCCATTTCCATGTTGCTTCACCTCCTGCATGTACGAACCATTTAATCCTCTGTACGACCTTGTCCCATTCAACGTCCTGTCTGTATAGGTGATTGGTGTCCTCTAATCCATCAATACTGAAATTCACATGTACACCGAGTCTAGCCATGCTCTCGAAAGTTTTCCTGTTACCTATTGAACCATTTGTTGTCACAGCCACATTACAATCTGCAATCTCGGCCAATTCATAGATGTGTGGGTTCATCATTGGGTCACCCAGGTTGCCATTGAAATTGCATTTTTCTAGTGCCGTGTACTTGGCACGTACCTTACGAAATGTGTCTGGTATAAGATGTGAAGGTTTAAGAAATCCTTTGGGTGAGTAACCTCTTACACTCCTAGGACAACCAGGACATCTTGCATTACAATGCGTTGAGGCTTCTACGTGTAAGTGAGTTATTGAGTCCATCTTTCTTACCTGCTACATCAAAGTTTAATCCGTTGCTGTGTTTTTGGAGCACTTGAACTGCTTCCGGATCACATTGGTACTTGCCATGTGGAGTTTCTTGTTCTATCCATTTTGCTGTCCATTCTAGAATATCACATGGTATCTTCAAGTTGCCATAGGTTTTTGGCAATATCAACAGATTGTTGTCATTGTCATCGCTGTATCCAAAATAGACCTTTGGGATATCTATTTCAGCCACTACAGAATTTACAAAAACATGATAGACGTGTCCGTACTCACCTAAATGATTGTGAGTAACCAATAAGTCAGATCCAGCACAGGCGGTTTCTATTTTAGTTGTTGCTAATTCTCGATCAAAACTTATTTCAAAATTCTCTTCATCTTCGTTCACGTGTTCTAACTGTAGGAACTCAAGTTCAACTCCTGTATTTGCCCACGCCTTTGCCATCTCGCTGTTGTGACCATCGTCTTTGCTACGTGTCAAGTAGACGATCTTCCAACGGAAATTGGTTTTTAACCTAGTAATCAGAGGCCATGCGTGTAAAAGGCACATGGGTGCCTGTGCCACTACTAATGTTGCTTGGGGTTTTTCCATATATGGTATTTAAGTCATGAATTTACTTTTGGAAATAATTTGCCAATAGTTCCATGTGCCTATCATTAAATTTGGTATAAAATTCTTTGCTGAAGAAAAGTTCTCTATTATGTCTTCTAATGTTTACAGTGTCTTCGTATAACTTCTTTTTGTCCATGGATTTTATCTGTTTACAAGTTTTGATTATACCATTTACCCTGTCTGTTAAATTCGCACACTGATCATAACTCTCGTCAATATAATCATGAAATGTTTTGAATCCTAAATCACGTAAGTTTTTAAGAAATCCCATTCCTGATAGTATTACAAACACATGTTCTGCCATCAAAGGTTTGCAAGTCTTTTCAGTGATGTAATGGCAGTCGTTATCTATCAAAGTCTCGGCAACAATAGAACAAGATGTGTCGTTGTACATCGGATGATGCACTTGCCTTGTTGTATCATCGAAGCCGGTAACTTTCTTCCCGTGCCATTTTGGTATCTCATACTTCAAAGGCAGAAGTTTCTCAAACGTATTCCAATTAAATCCACTACTGGCACTCCATACACTACGTTCCAGTAGATTTTCAGACAAAAGTTCTTTCAACAGATAGACTCTAAATTCACGTGGCTTTCCAGGTAAAAATAAAAAGTCCTTTGGCTTGTTTGAATGATCGATCTTTGCAACATCGTAATCTTTATTGAAACTGTTGACATATATCAACATGTCCAGATTACTGAATTGATGCTCACCAAAGTCTTTGTGCCCAAAAGTTGGAACACTTACTGCCCATTTATTAGTTTGATAATTTTCACCAAGTATGGCTTTGAAACCTACAAAGTTATATCCTGAATCATATCTCAAGACTCTCTGATGTTCCCAGTCGGTAAAAACTATATTTCTTGTATTAATTGCGTCTCTTACCTTTTGAATTTGTTGCCCTACGTAGATGTCATTTGCCCGTGGTCCTAAACAGAAATCTCTGTAACTGCATATATAGTATTTGTCCGATAGATGTTCTGCTAATAATTTCACATTGATATTTAAGTCACAAAAAAAGGGCGACACAATGAAGCACCGCCCTTTTAGATTAGTTTAATTACGCAGAGTAATTAATTACTTTTCTTCCAGATTTCTTTAATAAAGAAATGATGTTTGACTTCATAGTCAACGCAGAAGCCTTAGGTGCTACACCTAATACTTCAACTGTAAAATCTAAACCTTTAGATAAAAGTTTGTTAGTTGCAGTTTTTCTTGCAGTGTTTTTTACTGCTAGGTTTCTGAACTTGATTTTACCACCGTGTACTTCACCATTCACTTTGTATGAAGAAGCCGGCTCTGCAAATACACCAATTTGCTTCGCTCTTGATTTGAAGTTTCTTGTGTATACAACGTATTGTGTTGAGTTTGCCATGGTTTTATTTTCCTTTTTAATAGAAGGAAAAAGTGTATTAAACATACTTGTTAGCATATTGTTTCCTTTTCCTTGGTTATCGTTATATGGTTACGTAACTCTGGAGTTTCAATCTCTGTTATCCTACGTTCCATGTGTACAATTATATACTAGAACGTGTAATATGTCAACCAGGATGAAAAGATCAACTTTTATGCGACTAATTGTCCTTGTAGTCCGGTACGGCAAATAGATCTATGCCCTCGTCCAAAAGTTTATTGGTCTCTTCTTTCGTTGGTTTACCATAGAACTTCTGATCACGTTTGCCTTTGGCGGCTTTCCTGGCCTCCTTGGCAAAGTTTTTACCAACATCTTGGTAGTCCTTCTTGATCTTCTTGTTGAGTTTTCGTAAAATCTGTTCTGCACTCTGACCCATCACAAAGTAGTCGTCTGGAATCTGTTTCTTCTTTGTTGTCTTGACGCTAGGAGCCATGATCGCCTTGTCAACTGCTGTGCTGTCACACATAGGACAATTAATAAGTCCTTTGTTTTTTTGCCTTGTGTATTCTTTGCTGTCTGGAAACCACCCCTCAAATTCGTGTTCACATCTGCATCTAAGTTGGTACTTTATCATATTATTATTTACATTGTATATGGTTCTTCTGTTCCTGTCTACCATGCTATAAATATTTGTCAAATGGAACAATATGTACCACAACACCTGAAACACCAGTATGATCTCTATTCAAGAGAGCCTAAAACTGGTATTACGCATCGTTGTAATTTTCCTGACAGTGTGGTTTCGATAGACACACAGGGAGAATGTTTCCTTTGCAGGTGTGATGCCTGGTTGCCAGTGTCTGTAGGCAACATTATGGATTTCAACTCATTTGAAGAAATATGGCAGAGTGATCGTGCCCGCGCCTTGCAGGATGACGTTGCTGAACAAAGGTTCACATATTGCAGTGTAGATTACTGTGGCATAAGGGAAGAAAATCAAATGCAGTCACCCAAATGGATCAGCATCAACATAGATGAGAGTTGTAACCTCAAGTGTCCATCGTGTAGGTCAGGCATGATAAACTTTACGAAAGGCACAGAGTATGACAAAAAGATCAAGATGTCAGAACATATTTCTCGAATGTTGTCTGCATATGACCAACGCTGTATAATAAACATGAGCGGTAATGGTGATCCATTTGCAAGTCTGGTATACAGGCCACTGATCCTCAACACGGTGCCCAACGAGAAACACGAATACAGGATGATGTCAAATGGATTGTTGCTTAAGAAACTGTTGCCTAAAATCAAGATACTGCCTAGCATTGGCGAGTACCACATATCCGTGGACGCAGGAAACAAATCAACATACGAGAGAGTGAGACTGGGTGGCAAGTGGGACACGTTGGTTGACAATCTCAAGTGGTTGAGACAGAACACCAACAAAAAGATATCTCTGAACTTCGTTCTCCAGAATGACAACTGGACCAGCCTACTCGACTTTGAAAAATTGTTAATGGAGTTAGACATATGGGGATGGATGACGAGGCTAGAAGATTGGGGCACGTGGCAAGGAGAACAGTTTAGACGACATAACGTCCTGGGAGAATACCATATCAATCATGAGAAATGCATGAAGTTATTGTCCAAACTAACTTACCAAAAGTTGAGGTTCCAACCTTCCTTACAAAAATCCATTGACAGATATAAAAGTAAAGTGTAGTATAATAATATGAGAATAGGAACATCAGGATACACAAAAGGCAAACCTAAAAACACTTCTATTGGAAAGAACAAGTCTCGAATTAAGATGAGCTCTATGAACAAGCACAAGAAGAGGAGTTACAAGGCTTATGCAGGACAAGGAAAGTAAGACAGTCATAAAGAGACTAGAAGCACAGGTAGGCAATCTCGAAGTGCAGAATGCGGACTACTCACAGATAGTTAAAGAACTTTCTGAAAAGTTGGAACTGTATGAGAAAAAATATGGTACGGTGTTTAAGTCTGCTAGAAATATCTCAAACCAAAAATAACTGCGTCTTTCTTCCTACGAAATTTTATGTGTTCGTAGTCCACTATGTACACATTCAACCTACCACCGTGTTGTTGCATTATTCTTTCGGAGTCTAATGGCCTTATCGTTATCCTATCCTCCTCAGGCAGTTTGGCTTGGTATCCCCAGAACATGGGCCACCAGTGCAATGGGTTGAGTGAGTCAAACCTTTCTTTCATTATGATTAAAAATATCACAGGTGTTATTGTGAAAGGTTCTGCCCACCATGGTATCGAATCTATGGTAAGCCAATCTACTAAATGTATGAATCCTGTCCACACGGCCAGTATGGATGATAAGATGCCCATTACGGGCCAAAACTCGTCTTCAATGTCAATATCTGCATCGTGATGTGAATACATCCGTATTTTTTGTTGCTGACTCATTTTCATATAAAGTATTTTATGCAATATCCTAGTAGACTTTTACTATAATTCTGCTATAATTAGAAGTAAATACCATATATGCAAAAACACACAAGAAGTTTGTTAGAAGAATTGAGCTCTATGCCCTTAAAAAGGGATAAAGAAGAAGTGGTTGAGAGCAGAGCCTCACACATACTCGAGAGTGCTATCAGATTAATGACATACATCAGAGAGAACTTCGACCAAGACACAGCGTTCAAACTGGAGAAGAAATTCAACTCAGCCCTAAAAAACATGGACGCATCAAAGTTTGCCAAAGGTGTCGCTCGTATCAAAGAGAACAGAGACGTAAAAGAAAACCTACTTAAAATAAAAGACGGCGACTACAAAGAGGACTAATCATGTTGATAGAAGATGTCCTAACAGAGTTTAAGAGGACACACCTTGAACACATCGAGGACATTGTGATCACTGACGGTTACGAAGGTGGTAAAGCAGTGCTTGAATATTTCAGAGGATTATTACTAACACTAAAAGGATCAAGTTCAGAAGCAATGAGTGTGTCAGTGAAATGGGACGGTGCTCCTGCTGTGGTGTGTGGGACCAATCCAGACAACGGTAAGTTCTTTGTTGGAACAAAGTCAGTGTTCGCCAAGAACGCAAAGATCAACTACACAAAGAAAGACATAGCGAACAATCACGGCACAGATGATCTAGGACAAAAATTATTGAAGTGTCTGGTACATCTTAAAAAACTTAACATCCAAGGCGTGGTGCAGGGTGACCTATTGTTCACAGACGAAGACATCACACGTAAGAATGTGGACGGCAAACCCAATCTCACATTCACACCTAACACAATCACATATGCAGTTCCAGAAGCAAGTGGTCTAGGCAAACAGATAGATAGAGCAAAGGTGGGAATAATTTTCCATACCACATATGTAGGAGACTCTTTGGCAGACATGAACGCCCAAGGTGGAGCAGATGTTAGTTCGTTTGCGAAAAGCAATGATGTGTTCTTTGACAACGCCACATACAAGGATGTTTCTGGCAGTGCCAAGTTCACGGATGAAGAAACAAAACAATTTTTTAATGGCATTGAGAAACTTGAGAACCTTTTGAATGGAGTACCAAGGAATTTATCAAGTGTGCTTGGACAGAACCAGGACTTCATACCCATGTTCCAGATGTACATCAACGCAATGGTGAGGGAAGGACAACTGCCAAACGATGCAAACAAATTTTTACTAGGTTTTAAGAAATTCTACAACGACAGAATGCAACAGCAAATGGCAGGATTGAAAGCACAGAAGGCCTTGCAACTAAGACAGGACAAGATGAAACAGATGCCCGTGTTTCTTAACAGGGCCAAAAAGCCGCTACAGGCCATGCTGACATTCTACAGAGCAGTGCAAACAATGAAAGCATTTGTGCTCAAGAAAATGAACCAAGCACAGGCCATTGGATCATTCCAACAGACGGATGGTGGTCTAGAGGTCACAGAACCAGAAGGTTTCGTTGCTGTTGACAAGTCAGGCAATGCTGTTAAGTTGGTAGATAGGTTAGGATTCTCAAGAAGAAACTTGACTGCTATCAGCAAATTCAAACCAAAGTCGTAAAGTCTGATTAATTTCATTCCCTATCAATTCTTCGTCAAAGAATACTTTTTGATTGTGTGACCTAATTTCCTGTGTATCCTTATATAATTTGTTGTAGTCAGTGCCTTTGATCTTGTGCAACGTGTTGCTGACCATGTGAACCCTCTTGTCAGGATCTGTTTCTGTATCATATGATTCATCAACACATTCACTAAATGTTTGAAAACCTAAGTTTCTTAATTTTGCTAAAATTCCTTTGAATCCGTACACTACAAATATTTGGCCTGCCATTAATGGTTTATAAACTTTCTCCGTGATGAACTCACAACCAACACTAGTCTCTGATACGATATTAACTGCACAGTCATTGTATGGTTTCTCAAAAACGTCCTGATCGAATCCTGTTTGTGGGTAGTTGTTGCGGTCCACCCATGGTAACTCATATTCGGGTGGCAGTTTATGTTGAGGCTCCAGTCCATGAAAAGTGTATAGACTATTTTCAAGTAGACTGTCTTTTCTCAATTCATACCACAATAATTCCCGATGCCTTTTTCTCATCTTATTTAGATACAAAAAATCAAATTTCTTTTGGTCATGATTGAAGTTTAATGATGTTCCCCGATGTTTTCTCGCACAGTACCACCACCACCAACTTGCATCTCCCCACCATTTGTGCAGTTCTAAATGATCTGTCCTTGGACGCATTAGGTGTGGGTCAGACTCAACACACTCCCATGGTGATGATTGTATGAAAATGAATCCAAGTTTTTTTAACTTGGCCGATCTTCTCATATACTCAGAATTAAATTCAGCATTCTCAGATATTGAAGTATTGTCATATCTGCAGTCTATCAACGCAAACTTCCTGTCGTAACTGTCTAGATCAAACAATGGTAAATCATAATACTGTCCCGTGATGTCGAACTCTTGATCAACTAGTGTGTTTGATTCTATAAAAGATTTGACATCTTGATCAAATCCAGTCTTCATCAAGTCTGTAAGAATAAAATTTCTTTGCATCAGCCCTATAAATACCTATATGTTAACACCATTTTTAAAGTATGTATCTGAAGGCAAAGTTATAAGACGGCATAGTGACTTACAAAGATACTCATTTCCTGAAGTGACAGAGAGAATTTATCTCAGTTTCTTGGCCCTTGCACTAATGAGCCAGAACAAAGACACTATTGATTTCGCCAAAGCATATGCAAATCAAACAATGGCTAAAGGCACATTTGATCAGGTGAGGATGATAAACAACGATCTAGCGAACATGCTGGCCATAGTCGCAGGTGATCCAGAGATTACCAAAAAACTTAAGAACAAGGATCAGGCACAGGCAATGAGACAGAGACAACCAGTACCTGTGATGGCTCTAAGAAGATATCTTAGAAGTTGGGATGAACACTTCAAGAATCTAACACATCTGGAAAGGTCACTCAATATAAAAGATGCAAACCTCAAGAACATTAGACGAGCCGTGGCCAACTATTCAAAGTTAAATTCAAAAGCGAAGATGCAGACGCTACACAGATTGCAACAGCAACTCCAGGCGAAACTGCCAAACACAGACATACTTAGAAAGTTTAAGGAATTATGATGATCAAATACATTTGTGAGAAGTGCGGATGTGAACAGCACTGTAGACAATCCTGTACCGAATGCAGGGACTGTCCTGACTGTGCTTGTAAACAATGCGATGTCGAAAGAAAATAGAAGTTTCTGGGTCCTTTATGGACGACACACAGAACCCACTTATCTAGAGGATGCCGGAGACGGCCAATCGATGCAAAGATATCATGCATTATCCTTTGTCCGGAAGTGGAGGGTGTGCCTAGACATAGGTAGCAACATAGGACAATGGACAAGGCCGCTGGCAAAGAGGTTCAAGCACGTGGTCTGTTTTGAACCTAATCCAAACTTCAGAGAATGCTTTAATAAAAATATAAATGAAGAAAACGTAACTTTATATCCTTATGGCCTATCCGACAGGGAACACACGGCAAGCCAAGAATTCAACAGCACTGTCATAGATGACGAACCCGGTGACATCAAGATGAAGACTCTAGACAGTTACAATTTTTCAAAAGTAGACCTTGTCAAGATCGATGTTGATGGATATGAGATACCATTGCTCAAGGGTGCGAGGGAGACATTGACGAAGAACACTCCTGTAATCAACATAGAGATGAAGAGACGAAAACGACCACACATAGTTGAAAAATGTGAGAAAATATTATGGGAATTGGGATATCACAAGGATTCACGGGTCAAAAGTGATGAAATCTGGATAAGATCGTAATATTACAGCATAATTTACCAAAATAGACTATAAATACTTGCAACTTGATTCCGGAGCGGAATCAAAGCATTATGTTAACAGATAAAAAGGAGGATAACAAATGCCAATAGCACCAAACAGGACGTTTGCTCCATTAATAGGCGAACAAGATTTCATCGGTAAAGGTATTACTATGATCTCTGTTGATTGGGACGTCGACGCAGACGCATCAAGAGAAGCCATGGAAGCAGTCCATAACACAATACTATCAAGAGCTACAATCTTAGCCGCAGGTGCGGTTTATGACACTGGTACGAAACAAGATTTCTTACTAGAAGGTGACTTAACAGACACTATCAATGATTTCACATCATTAGATGGAACTGTAACAGGTACACTTGCTCAAGTTTTAGTAGAAGACATCATCAACCTAGGAACAGTTGACTCAATTAACTTTGGTTCAGGTACTGTTGCTGTAACAATCAAAACTACATTCAAATACGCATAATCGTATTGATTGTATTTTAATTAGAGCAGGAGACAGAAAATGCCAGCAACTAAAAATAACTTTAGTCACAACACTAACTTTGAACTAGAAGGTGTAGACACTACTATGTTCACAGTTGACTTCATCAATGCGATGACGGCTGAAACTAGCGACTTATCATCTGGATCTGCGACAGCAGGTCTTGAGGCGGTAAGAGCAGTTATCGGTTCATACATCAACATCCTTGCAGAAGGACCATTGGTTGAAAGTGATAAACAAAAAACTTACGTAGTAAGAACAGACGCTTTAGGTACTCTAATCAGTGGAAACACTTTAAGAGATGCCATCAGAGCCTTGAACGGAGCAGGTAGCGTTACAGCCACTATCAGTGGTGCAACAGTTACTGAAACTAAACTTGGTATCTTAACTGGCGCGGCAGTAAGTTAATAGTTTACCTTAGGGTAACAATTACCAAAAAGGGCGGATCTTTTATTAGGTTCGCCCTTTTTTCATGAAGTAAATATCGCTATGCACGAGTACAGAATACACACACTAGTAGACATCACAGACAACGGCAATCTCAAACAGCAGTTTCCATTCACAACCAAATCAGGTGTGGAGGTGCACGACAAACACACACTTGCTGTTGCACGTAATCAAAACAGCAACTTCTCAACGCTGGTACAACTGTTACAGATGAGGGGTAACATCACATGGGATCACGCCCCAAAGAAGATCGAACTACATGACCTAGGCAATCACAGATTTGGTGACTACTACGAAGGACAACACACAACCTGGCACTTTCAATTCTTCACAGAACAGGGAGGTGTATATGGAGACGTCAGGGATCCAACGGAGAGCCTGGTGGAAGACTTCAGTCTAGTGCCAGTGGTGGCAGACTGTACTAACACTGCACATCTGCCTATTCAAACTTTCGTCACTAAAGAAATGCAAGGCACAGAAAGACAGAAGATTATTGGTGCACTTTCAGGTGGCGTCATAAACACGTACTTTTCATACGCCGGTCCCATCGATAAATAACAGTACATTTAGGCACAAAGTTTCTAATAATAAAGGCACAAACAGGCAATGTATCAGGCTCATTTACAGGCTCTACTAACGGAGGTACAAATCCTCAAAAGAGATTTAAAGAGATATATGAGTACAACAGAATTAGAAAAACAGAACTTGGAAGCACACGTGGACCTTTGTTCAGAGAGATACAAAGGATTACACGACAGGTTAAGTGCGATCGAAGTAAGGTTGGCAAAGATGAATGAGGATATGTCAACAAGTCACAAAAGCAGTCAAAAGACAATCATAGCAACAGCCGGCACAGTAGTCGCAGGCTTACTATCAACAGTGGTAGTGATCCTGATGAAGATGCCAGGCTAAAATTTACCAATAGATGTTCATACAGATAGCACCAAAGGCCAAGGTCTATGTCACAGAGGCTGATGTAGAATTCATAAAGGCACACACACGAGAATCATTTAGGAGTGATCAACTTACTCCAGAGGATGCAGACAGGGCCAAACTGTTGGCGGACAAAGCAATTTTTGTGCGTAAAAAACTTGACACCCACATGCAATATGCTTTAAATAGAAAGATAAAGTTTGTTGCACATGACCGTAAAAAATAAATCAGAACTGGTAAAACAGATAGAAGCCTACGGGTTGAAAGGCAAACTCGCGAACTTGGCACAGCGTGAGCAGGAACGAAGACCATTCCGTCACCTCCCAAAGCAGTTCTCCAAGGGCATCTTGATCGGCAACATTGCCATTGTACCAAAGAAACACACAGGTACCAGATATGTGTATGTCATAGCAGACATGTTGGAGGCCACTATACTGCACAGTGACATCAATTTGAAACAAACTGCCATACTTGTGGCACATTACTTGGCCGACGGTAAGCAGATACCAGAAAACATATTAGATTTAGACACTAAACATGCATCGCAACTTTTCGATATACAGAGTGCAAAACGTATGATAAAGGAAGCACAAAAGAATAAAGACGAACTAACTGAAGATGTGTACTGGGATCGGTTGGATGCCGCTAACCGCCTAGCGGACGAATGCAAGGGCAAGATACAGCAGATCTTTAGTGACACGTTCGGAGCATAGATAATAAATAAACACAGTATGAAGAGTTTAGACCTTACAAAACCAGTAACAACTGAATCGTTATTATCAGAGTTCGAATCCAGATTCAATATGACAATGGATCTTTCTAAATTCAATGAAGAAGAACTACAAGATTATGCAAATCATGTAAGAACAAAGATACATGAAATTACACAAAACACACACTTTGGACAAGAATTAAAAGACGATGGTTATCAGAAGAGCCAAATGATGTTGGACATCATTAATCAAGCGATATCTGAAAGAAAACTTGCTGAGTACGGTGGAGATGCTAACCCAATACTAGACAAAGCATCAGCACCAATCAAAGACAAACTTAGAAAAGGACAAGCATTAAGTCCAGACGAAAGACAAGCGGCTTCTAAATTGTTGGCAAGTAAGACAAACGAAGTTGCACCATTGGCGGCAATGGGAATGGCGGCGGCAACAGCGGCGGGCACGGCGGCAGGTAGCACAGCAGTAAACAGGATCGCAGACAAACTAGGAGCATCTAAAGATCACAAAGGCAACATGATCAAGAAAGAAGGTGTTGAAGAACAATCAGAATTAATTTTAGCGGCCAAGGACATGATGGACAAGGTAACATCATTCTTGGAAGATCTAGCATCAATGAAGACAGAAGGCATGTTAGAACTAGCAGACAGAATCAGAGATGAGATGGGTGCTGACAAGTCAGACGCATTTCTACAAAAAATCCAACCAGCGATTGAACAGGCAGAGGCGACTTTAACGACAACTAGGCAAGAACTAGACAACGGTGTAAGAATATTGACCGGAGAAGAAGTT
>Ga0163109_10001654_pt1 | contig 17583 bp, 16 predicted proteins | sample CRUFie1St13metaG_FD_108704 | JGI IMG/M metagenome (GOLD analysis project Ga0163109, IMG submission 108704) | Marine microbial communities from the Costa Rica Dome - CRUD Field 142mm St13 metaG | ecosystem: Environmental > Aquatic > Marine > Oceanic > Photic zone | place: Costa Rica: the Eastern... | reverse complement strand
TTTTTGCGTAATTCTTCAGTTCTACGTTGCTCTTCTCTCTCTTTCTTTTTGCGTAATTCTTCAGTTCTACGTTGTTCTTCTTTCTCTTTCTTTTTGCGTAATTCTTCAGCTTTTCGTTTTTTATCTCTTTCTCTTTTCTGTCTTTCTTTTTCTTCTTTTTTGCGTAATTCTTTAGCTTTTCGTTGTTCTTCTTTTTCTCTTTTCTGTCTTTCGTTTTCTTCTTTTTTGCGTAATTCTTCAGCTTTTCGCTGTTTTTCTTTTTTTCGTAATTCTTCAGTTCGCCGTTCTGAACGAATACTTTCAGTAGATTTTTTTTTAGATTCAGAATTATTTGAATCATTTTGTTTTTTTGCAGCTTTAATTAAATCAGATTCTTGAGTAGATAAATTTTGATTATCAGTATTAGTATTAGTATTTGTACTTAATTGTTTAGAATGTAATTTTTCATTTGGATGAGTAACAGTGATTGATAATTCATTATTTTTGTTATTTTTCTTTTCAGAAACTTTTGAATCTGAAACAAACAGATCTGAAATTGATTGATTAGATTTACTATCAGTAGAATTTGTACCAGTAATTTTAATATCTAAACTATTATTACTATCTGATACAGAAATTTTAGAACCTTCTGTTGTAATAGTTTTATTAATACTTAAATTTTGCGGAATAGGTTTTTTAGGTTTATAGGATCTTGGATGTTTATACTTATATTTATTAGGTATTTGTACTCTATTTTTAGTAACATCGTAATCAGAAAAATTTTTAACATGCTTTTCAGTAGGAACTCTAACATGTAGAGTATTTGCAGGAATTTCTTTAACTTCATCAGAGTAAACTTTTCTATTAATAAAAGAAATAACATAATCCCATAAATTATCCATTTCAGAATCATATTTTCCTTTAATATTAATAAATTTATTAATTTTTTCATTATTTTTTATTTCTTCATAGTGTGGGATAAGATAATTATTAAATAGAAATGTTTCTAGTTTTAAATCAGACTTTGTTGTATTAACAACAGTTTGAATAGCATATTTAGTATTAATATCAAGAACAATTTGTAAATCTGGTTTAATTTTAAGTAATTCTAATGATAATCCATATGAAGATAAAATGACACCTTTTGGTAACATAATATTAATATCTTCAATAAGGTTTTTAAACTTAATAGAACTAATATCATACTTATTAACAATTTTTTTTTCAAGACCAGGTAATTTTATTTCTGATTTATACGAATCCATATATTGTGTTATATCAATAACTTGTATTTTTAAATCTGATGCTAATTCTTTAGCGTACTTATAACTATTACTACCAGGTAACCCAATAATATGTATAAAAAATTTACCAAAAAATTTAATGTATGCTTGTAAAATATTCATTTATAAAAAAAGAGAGAAATTATTCTATAAATAATATTAGTTTTTCAGTAAACTAAATAAAAATATCTTTTATAATAACAAATGAGTGATTATAAATTTTATTTTAGCGATGATTGTAAATATTGTCAAGAATTAGCAAAAATAATGTCAAATAAAAATTTGCTTCATAAGTTTTCAATTATAAATGTAGATAATGATTTTGTACCAGAATTTATTACATCAGTTCCAACTATAATAGTACCTTATTTAAAACCACTGGAAGGAGATAAAGCATTTAAATGGATTTCAGGATGCGAAGAACATTTTATAGCAAATAAATATTTAAGTTATGCTTCAAAGGGAAATTTAAATAGATTATTTACATTCAAAGAGATAGCAGATAAAATGAATTTAAGTTAAAGATAACATTTGATATATGTTAAATGAGTATACAAATTTGTAAGAATTTTAATTTATGTATTAAGGATTTTTTAAAAGAAATATTAAAGATATCAAAATTGAATTGCTTAAAAACATTATCATTTAAAATAAATACATTATTTAAAGTTAACATTTGCACTAATATTTTAATAAATACATTTATAGAATATATTACACCTGATGAGGATTTGATAATGAAGCAAGATAGGCAATTATTTACAAATTTAATTAATAAAGAAAGAAGTAATAATGGTGAATTTTATGATTTAATGTTAGAATTAAATAAAATTTGGGACAAGTTAAGTAAGAATAACAAAGAGAAGGTATTTGAGTATTTACTTGTGTTAAATTTTTATGCAAAAGAACATTTAAGACATTATTTAATAGAGAAAAATGAGAAATAATTAAGTAATAAAATTTATTATTTAATTAATTTACTGATTTATTTTTTTTTTCCTTTCTTTTTATGTTTTTTATGTTTTTTATGTTTTTTATGTTTTTTATGCTTTGAATGTTTTTTTGATAATTTTGCAAAATATTTACTTTTTTTACTCATTAGTTCACTATATTTTGAATATCTACTACTTAGAATACTATAACGTCTAGAAAGTCTAGATAATATACGTTTTTTCTTTCCTGATGCTTTAGAAGCCTTACTTTTATATGTACTACTTAATTTAGACATTTTTTTACTTAATTTACTAAATCTAGTACTAAGTTTACTATAACGTTTACTCATATTCATATAATCTTTAGATCTTCTTCTTGCTTCATTTTTTTTTGCATTTTTATAAAATGACTTACCTAGTTTTTTTGCAACTTTATCAGCAAGACCTCTATAACGTTTTGAATAAATTTTATATTTTTTCCATAATTTAAAGTATCTACCAGCTAAATATAAATGTCTAGTATTTTTTGTTCTAATAGCTCTTGCTCTATACATTTTGTAGTTTTTATAAAAATGCATACTATATTTTCCATATCTTCTTGCATAATAATCATATCTTTTGTATAAATTTTTTAGCTTATTGGAATGTGTATTAACAGAACTAAGTTTCTTAGATAGACTACTATTTCTTGATTTAAGAGAATTATTACTTGATCTTAATGAAGAAATTGTTTTAGTGGATTTTGCAAGTTTAACTTTTAATAATTTAGAAATTTTTTGTGATTTAGCATATTTTTTACCAAGAGTAACTAATGCTTTAGCATATTTCTTTTCTAATTTTCTAGATTGTTTTAATTTTTTTCTAATTTTTTTTAATAAGGAACCATATTTATTTTTAAGTCTCATACTTTTATTAAGTTTATTTTGTAATTTTTTTACTTTTGCAAGTAGTTTATCATAATCTTGTTTTTTAACATAATAAACTAAAGAAGAAGATTTTCTAGATGATCTAGAAGATTTTGTTTTTGTTGAACGTGACTTTGATTTTGTTGAAGACTTTGATTTTGTTGAAGACTTTGATTTTGTTGAAGACTTTGATTTTGTTGAACTTGATTTTTTGGATATTGATCTAATTTTCTTTTTAATTTTCTTTTTAATTTTTGATATTTTTCTTTTTGTTTTTGGCGATGCTTTTCCTTTTTTGCGTACTTTTTTATTTAAGCTTTTTAATTTTTTCTTTAACTTTTTGACAGATTTATTAACTTTTTTCACTTTTTTTAGTTTTTTCTTTAATTTTGATATTGATGATTTTGATTTTTTAATTTTTTTCTTTAATGTTTTAATATTTGTAGTAGTTTTTTTAGTAACAAGACCACTTTTAGATGATAATTTTTTAGCTTTTTTCTTCATTTTTTTAACAGAAGTACTTTTTGATTTAATTTGTTTTTTAATTTTTTTCTTTAATTTTTTAAGAGTGGTTGGTGTTTTTGCTTTACAATTTTTACAACTGGAAGATTTAGATTTAGATGATTTGGATGATTTTTGTTTAGAAGATTGTCTTGATTGAATCAATTGTTTTAATAGTTTTAATGATGCTGTTGAGTTTTTACTTAATTTTTTTAATAATGAATCACTAGAATTAGATGATTTAGATTTAGATTTAGATTTAGAAGATCCAGCACGTTTAAATACGGAAATTGGACAAGATGCATGTGTAACTGTTTTTGGTTTTGTAATTTTACAGACCAATTTACGTAGTAAGCTATCAGCACTGGCAACTAGATGTATAACAAGATTACGATAATTTTTATCAGTTTTAAATTTTTTATTAGCTAGTTTCATAGCTTCAGAACAGTTTTTACCCTTAGATAAATAATGATCATATAGTCTTTTCCACATATCTGCAATTGATTTATCCTGAGCAATTAACTGTTTTAAATTAACAGTAGCTTGAGTAATTCTTGCATCAACTTTAGTTTTATTACCAGAGCTAGATCTTGCTTGTGCAATTTTTTCTTTAATAACTTGAATTTCTTTACTAACGAATGAAATATTTAATTTATTTGATTTTACTTTACAAGTTTTATGAGAGAAATTAGCAAATTGACTCATATTATATTTATATATAATAAAAGATATATTTTATTTAAAGAATATTTATATTCTTTAATATATGAGTGAACTTGTAAACAAATATAATGAATTTATATCTTTTTTAAAAGAGAATGTTAACAATGAAAGGAAAAAAGATCTAGCAGTCAATGAAAATTTGGATAAAGACAAAGTAGAAGGTTTAGTGAACGAATATGTGAAAATGATTAATGAGAATAAAAAATACCAATCTCATTTATTGAATGAAAATAAGAAATTATTTGCATTAAATTTAGACTTAAATTTAGTAAATTTTGGAATGAAGAGTGTTTATAAAAAATTTAACGATGATACTAAATCATCATTTTGGGAATTTTTACAAATATTATATATTTTAGGAAATAAGAATAATGATAATATGGAATTCAATATTAAATTATTAAATAAATTAGAAAAATCAACTAGTAAGAATTCAGATGAAGAAGATGATGATGATTTAGAGTTAAATATAGCAGATAGAATGATTAGAGATATAGCAGAATCATTTGATAATGCTCAAGGTGTAGACTCAAAAGAAGGAGCAATAAATAATATTTTACAAACAAGTCAAAAGATAGGAGAAAAATATAGAAAAGATATGGAATCAGGTAAATTAAATTTTGGTGATATGTTAAATTCATTTCAGAAGTTAGCAGAAACATTTGAAGAAGAAGGTGTAGATGATGAAGAAGGATTAGATAGTACAATGTTACCAACACCAGATGAATTATTAGAAAAATTGGTACCAGGTGGGTTTGAGGGTGAACAAATGAAAAGCATGTTTAAAAACATGGAGAGTATGCTAAGTGGTGGAGGGAAAGGAGGTGCAAGTAATCCATTTGGAATGATGGGTAGTTTATTTGGAATGAATAATAATCAAAAAAAACAAGCAGAAGGATTAACAGAAGAACAATTAGCAGAATTAGAAGAATATTATAAGAATAAAGGTATAAATTTAGATGAATTAAAAAAAACTGATTAAAAATCTCAATTAAATTAAATGGAATTATATAATTTAATTGGAAATACTGTTTTAAAAGAGAATATTTTTGATATAACTAAAATAGAAGGTATGGATGATATGTATAAAAATTTAATAAAAGTATCAGCATTAATGTTTGTAGGTGGTTTAATTATAAATAAAAATTATTCAAATATAGCTACTTTATCAATGAGTATTTTACTTGTATCTTATTATATTCTAAATTTTAAAAAGAAGAAAGTAGGAAGTGATATGAATAATCAAAAGGGAAATAATTTAATAGGGAATGACGAAGAGTTAAAGGAAGTAAAGGGAAATGAGAAATTTTATGATACAATAGCATTACATCACAATGATTTAACAAATAAAAATATAATGGATAGAAATTTTTACAGATTACCAAATCCAAGGAGAATAAATGATCAGGAAAAATATGCAAAATGGTTATACTATCAAAAAAATGGCTGTAAAGTGGATACAGCAAATTGTTTTAAATACGAAACTCTAAATAACAGATAATATAAAATTGAAAAAATTATTAATTAAGTATTAATTAATAATAAAAAAATGAAATATAAAAAAAAGATTAAATACAAAATTGAATCTACTGAAATAATATCAAGTGATATAATGGGAACGCTTATAAATGTTTTTAGAAGAGACGTTTCTAATAAGAAATCAGAATCTTTAGATGTGAATGAATTTATTAGAGATATGGATCAAGCATGTATTTATTGTGAAGATATAGATTGTATTGAGAAAAAAAAATACGCGATACAATTAACAGTATCTATAATTGCTGTTTTAAATAATGATATTGAAAATATAGAGGAAGTCAAAAATAAAATATTAAAAACCCCAGATTTTGTTTTTAGCTACTATCAAGAAAAAGTATCTTACTACGATTTTATAAAAAAAAATAGGGAATATACTGAAAGAGCGAAGAAGTTAATTTTAAACTTTTTAGAAGAAAACAATTTTACAAAAACCTACAGAGATATTGTCAATTCAAATATAGTTTTAGCAGTATATTGCAATGAATATGAAATTGTAAGAAAGTATATAGTAAACGTTGATTATTTAAATAAACAAGTAAAATGGGGAAAGCAAATGTATTCAGGAATGTGGTTATTATTCAAATTACTAAAGTTTGAAAAACATTTTCTTGTAAGCTATCTTTTAGCAAAGGATAAGTATTTTATAAAAGAAAAAAAATCATATGTAAATAGTGCTATTTTTATTTTGTATAAAATAGTAAATTTTTTTCCGAATAAAAGTGACAGAGCAAAACATTTAGTAAATGATTATTTAGCAATGTATGACTTTTTATTTGATATTGAATATGATTTTTCTAAATTTACAATAAAAGAGGGAAGTTTAAAAGGTCATAATATGGAATCATTATTATTAATGTTAAAATCAGAGGATATACAATTTACTAAATTTTTTAAAATGAATATAGATAGAACATTAGAAGATATTAGACAAAAAAAGAGGAAAATGAAAAATAAAAAGAATAAAGCTTTAAAAAAGAAAAAGAGAGGTTTAAAAAAATATTTTACATTTTGCGATGGTAATTACAAGTGTGTGAATTGTTTAAAAATAGTAAAAGGTTGTGAAAGAGAAGATCACATAAAGGGTTGTAATATAATAAATTTAAGGAGATATAATGAGTTAATAAAAGATGATAAAGAGTGTAAGATATGTTTCATATGTGCACAAACATGCAAAGAGTGTAATTGTATTGAAGAATTTAGCAAATTATATAATAGAGGTAGAATAAATTCACCTTAAATAAGCATATAAGTAGTACTGTAGTTTTTTTTATTTATAACAAGTTATTTATCTATAAATATTCTTTGAAAATTAACTGATTAATTGAATCCATAGGATTGATAATCATAGATTATCTATAAAAATTGCGAACATAAAATGTAAGATAATATCTTATAATTTATATATGGATAAAAATAAATCTTTAAAAGATTTAAGTAATAAGAAATTAAGCGACAGAAATTTTTCTGCATATACAAATCTTTCAACTAGATTAACACCAAAAACAGAGACTGTAAAACAGCCTCCACAATTAAATAAGAAAACATCCACATTATTAGGTGGAAATTATAAAGACTCCAGTAAATATTCAGAAATAGGGCAATCAACGACATTATTAAGTGGAGCATCAACAAACAAGTCTTTAACTCAAACAAAATTAAAATATTATCAACCAATGAATAAGAATAAGACAACAGGATTATTTAAGAATCAGAATTCTGCGGCTCAAGTAAATGTGGATGCACAAAATATAATAAAAAATAAGCCAAATGAGTATAAAAGACGTACCTTATTGAGATTAGATACAGATAAAAAGAACGAAGGAAAATTAGGTAGAACTTTTGCAGTTTTAGGTTACAAAGGTCGTGATAATTTAAATGCATATAAAAATTATATAAATAATGGTAACAAATCACGAGGTCGTGGTTTTGGAGATGTAAATGTGATGTCAAAGATAGATCGTGGTAAGCAAACACGTGATAGAGGTGATGATATAACATCAACAGAAATGAGTCCTTATAAGTTTCACAGTACATTTAGAAACTATCATGATCCAAGGCATGTAGTAATGGAGACACCAAGAGGTGGTGAGGCAACCAGAAGACAGGGAAGATACATTTTGAAAAAGAACAAATTTCATAAATAAAAAATATATTGTAAGAATATATATAGAATGAGTTCTAACAGATTAATGTATGACAAATGCGCTTATGATCAGCGCCTAAAAGAAAATTGTAATGTATTAGATCACGTAATGGAGGAAGCTAGATTTAGAAACAAAAAAAATTGTACTTTTAAATCTGCAAAAGTAGATCAATTTATTGGTGCTCGTGTAGATATTGAGAGTCAATTAAGAAATTTAGATAAACAAAACACATTATGCTCTGATAAAAAACATAAAGGAGATAAAAAAGACAAAAAAGACAAGAAGAAAGAAACAGTAAATCCATACTTGTGCGAACGTGATTTACAAGTAAAGAGATTACCAGACGGAACTGTTAAATGTAAATAAATAAATATATAGCATATAAAAAATGTATCAATATTTTTTATATAATTATCTTAAATATATATATAATATAATGGCAGGTTGTAATACTAGAATGATGTATGATCAAGAAGCTTTTAAAGAAAAAATAGAACAAAGTAAAAGACCAGGAAGTTATCGTTTATATGAGCAACAAAATGAACATAATCAAGTATGTTTTTCTGCAAATGGTCCAAGATCAACAAGATTTAGTGCTTCTAATGAAATTCCACAATTTAAAAGAACTGATCAAGTTCAAATTGAATCATTACTTACAGGTAGATCATTTAAAAATGCAAAATACACAAAAGGGAGAACTGTAGGAGATAAAAATTCACAACTAACAAAGTTCAAAGGTAAAATTACTAAAAATTGCTCAAAAATTATGGATAATACAAGTACTAGATTAAATAATCCAGCAATCGAAGTTAGATCTGTTGATGTAACAGAATACCATATGGATTTCCCAATTATTAATCCAACTGAATGGACATTCTATGGATTTGATAAAAAATCTAATAACCGTTTTGGACAAAATACACAATTAGATGCAAGAGATAATTATAAAGTAAAAGCTCCACCAAAAGCAAATCCAGAAGATGCAACAAATTTAGTAGCTGAACTAAGAAAAAAATAAACGAATGTATCGTTGTTTGATTAAATTATATATATAATCTAATTATATATATAAATGGATTTATTATTTCTCGGTGGCCTAGGATATCTAGTTTCAAAGGTAACTGCAAATGTTGATGAAAATGTCTCTGAAAATATGTCTAATGATACTGTATATTCTAGTAATAGTTCAAATAAATTAAAAAATAGTTTAAAAAAGAAAGCTATAAGAAGAAAAAAATTAAGTAAAGCTGAAAAAATTCGTGTTAGTTCTCCTGTTAAAAAAACACAACAAACATTATTATTAAGTGAATCAACTGACTCTGAAAGTGAAACACTTAAAGCTAGAAATCAAGATTTATCTAATTTAGATTCTAATTATAATTATCAAGATCAATTTGCTACACTTAAATATGATTGTAATAAACCAGTTGCATTTAATGGATTAGATAGAGATGAATTGAGACATGTTATGAATGAAAGGGAATTATTTGCAATGGGTGCTCCTATATCAAAAGATGGTACTTACAATGTTGTCCCTAATGATGAATTTCAACATAATAATATGCAACATTTTTCTAAAATGAATGGATTAAAACATGATGATCATACTTGGAAAAACAGAAATTCACTAAGATCACAGCATAATGGTCTACTTGAACATTATCAACCAAAAAAAGAAGTTAAAAATATGTTTAAACCTCAAAAAGATGTTTATGCTGATAAAAATATAAATATCACAAATGTAGCTGATCGTTTTATACCAGGTAAAGAAAAAAGAAATCAACTTCCTTTTGAACAAATTAAAGTAACTCCTGGTCTAAATTTAGATTATGAAGAAGAAGGACAGCAAGGTTTTCATGATTCATATAGACCTCCTCAAATGAATGCAGATGATTTAAGAGGAAAGAAAAATAAAAAAATATCATTCACTAAACCAATGATTGAAGGTAAAAAAGGTACAGCACCAGCAGTTAAACCAAAAATTACAAAAAGAAGACCAGCTAGAGTAGTTAAATTAAAGCATGGTGCTAATACTAGAAAACAAGATCAATTGATTAAGAAGAGTTATCAAAGAAAAAAATTCGTAATGAAAAAAACAAATAAAGGTAAGAAAAATAAAAATTTAGGAGTTAAAATGAGTTATGTAAAAAGAAATTTACCAGAAAAATTAAGACCACGTGTTAAAAAACCAGTTAAAACATTAGTTAAAGGTAAGGAACCAGCAAATAAAAAAGGAATTGTACAAATGTATGATCCTAAAATGCAAAACTTTGTATTACCGTGTACTCAAAGAAGTAGTACTAATGTTGCAGCATTACCTGGTCCAGCATTCAGAAGTGGTAACAGAGTAGATAATATGAAAGAATTGAAAACAACTAAGAAAGAAACAATATTATTCAATAGAGAAGGTGCTGCTAAAGCAAGAATTAATAAACAACAAAAATTTGACCCTAATGATAAAGCAAGAATAACTAAAAAAGAAACAATTTTATTTAATAGAGAAGGGGCTGCTAAAGCAAGAATTAATAGACAACAAAAATATGATCCTAATGATAAACCTAGAACAACTAAGAAAGAAACAATATTATTTAATAGAGAAGGTGCTGCTAAAGCAAGAATTAATAAACAACAAAAATTTGACCCTAATGATAAAGCAAGAACAACAAAAAAAGAAACAATTTTATTTAATAGAGAAGGAGGAACAGGTGCTAAAGGTATAATTAGTAAACCACAAACATTTGATCCTAATGATGTTCCAAAAATTACAATTAAACAAAGTATGATTGAAAATAAACATAGAGGAAATGTTAAAGGATTTGCTCATCAATCATATCAAGTTGATTATAAAGATGTACCAGCTGATACACTTAAACAAATCCTTGTTGCTTATCAAAGACATGGTGTTGCAAAAGGATTAATACCAAAAGGTCAAACTATTGACTACAATAATGTACCTGCTCAAACATTAAAAGAATTAGTTATTCATAATAAATATACTCCTGGTTTATATAATGTAAATGCAACAAAGGGTGGTTATCTTTCTAATACATACAAAGCACCTGCTACACTAAAAGAAGCATTAAACAACCTATTTTATGTTGGTAGTATTCATTCTAATAAAACTGGAGGATATGTATCAAATGCAGCAACTGCTAAAACAACACTAAGACAAATGTTACATGTATTTAGAATGTCTGGTATTGGTAAATATTTAAGTAGCCATAGAACATATGCAGCTGAATATAATGCTGAAACACCAGCTGGTAGAGAAACAATTGGACAAGGTAGAGCTCCTACAACTAGAAAACAAGATGTACCAAATGGAGCATTAGACACTAATATTAGAAAAAAAGAAAAACTAAATAGTGCTAGACCACAGCATGGAGTTAATCCAATCGTAGGTAGACCAAAATTTAGGCAAAGAATGAAAAATTCTGATGTTGAAAATAAAAGAGCCGATTTTTCAATTGCAAAATCACAACTAAAAAATAATAAATTTGCAATTAAATTTAATTAGAAATATTAATATTAGAAATTTTATTTTTTTAATAAATTATAAAATTTTTTATGAACATAATATATAAGATGTACGCTTTATTTGCTCAAGTAAATAAAAAAAATCAAATTACAAGTTTAAATCTAAAAACAGTGTTATCTTCAAAACCAGTAACAAAAAACTTATCTAGTTTAGAATCAAAATTAGAAACTGAAACATCATATACTGTTTCTCTTAAAAGAGGAATAGGCGATAAATTTGATAAAGATGAAGATTTATTAAAATATTTTATTAAATACAGTAATACTGGATTATTCTATATTTCAAAACTAGATCCTGTAAAAGATGATTATCATTTAATTGTACCTGGATTGCTATTCTCAAATTACAAGCAATATTTAATTGATCTAAAAAAAGCATATGGTAAAAAACATGAAAAACATATGATTCATTTAAAGGATTTAAATAAAAAATCAACAAATAAAAATAAGTCAGAAAAAGAAAATGCAAAAGATCAAGAGATGAAACTGTTTAATAGTTTACATACAAGATTATTACAAGGTAAAGTTAATGCGCCAGTAATGATGAGTAGAATCATTGCTCACATAATGAGAAAAAAATTCGATAAATCATTTACTGATGATAATATGAAAGAATTATTAAGACAATTAGATAATAAATCATACAAACAAAAAGGATGTGTTTATAATTATGAAAAATACTTTAAAATTAAACCAGATCCATGTAAAACATATTTTAAATTCAATACTGTTCATAAAAGTAAAGAAAGGAAATGTGAAGATTTATATAACAAAGTAAAAGAATTAAAGAAAACATTAAAAAATTTATTAGCTAAAAAGAAAAAAAGTTCGTCCGATAAAGAAAAAATAAAAGAAATAAAAGCGAATATTAAGAAAACTGAAGATAAAATAAAAAAAGACAAATGTAAAAAAAAGAAGTATATTCAAAAAGAAAGTAAAGAAGAAACAAAAGATGATGATAATAAAAGTAAATCAACTAAATCAACTAAATCAACTAAATCAAGTTCTTCATCTAGTTCAAAATCGAGTTCAAAATCAAAATCAAAATCGGGCGGTATTTTTGGTAATATTAAAAAAAGCGCAGATAAAGAAGAAAAAAGGCAACAAAATATAAAATTAGCAAAACAAATGAAAGAAAGATTTAAAGATTCAGGATCAACCTCTGATAGTGAAAAATTTACAAAAGAATTAAAAAAAAATGATGATGAGCATCCAATATTTCCTATATTAAGAGCGTTAGTAATAACTTGTATAGTTTTAGCTATTTTGGGAAATACAAATAAATTAATGTATAGAGCTTTACTATCATTTTTAACAAGTCCATTATTATTTACTAAAAATTTAATAAACCAATTTGGTAAAAAATAAATAATATAAAATTTTGGTATTAAAAGAAAATAAAAAATTATAAATATAAAAATTTTTTGCATAAAAATACTTATTTGTGCAAAAAATATATAATGTATGATATATATATAATGAAAAGTTTTACAGCAGCTTCTGTAGAAACTATGGATCAAAAAGGTAAGAATAAAGCAAAGAGATCTTCAAACCCTCTAACAAGTACATTAAGTGCAGCATCATCAAATGAATCTGCAACTGCAGCATCATCAATGACTGGTATGACTTTAAGTGCTAAAAGTTCAATGACTGCTAGTTTCCTATCTGCAAGTCAATTCAGATCCGTATTATTAGTAACAAAAACTGTAGCAACCTTATTCCTAATTTGGGTTGTATACAAATTATTAACAATGACACAAGCAGGTATGAAAAAAGATAGCATGAAAAGTATCCCTGCAATTATGATGGGTGGTAACAAACCAATCGAAATTAGTCTTGATTATGAAGATTTTCAATAAATAGATTACAATATAAAATATTATTCATTAATATTATTTTATCTAATAAATAAATTATCCTCTGTATTTGTATCATTTAAAGTAGAGTTTAATGCATTTTTTTCTTTACTTAGTCTTAACATTTCTGCATCTAATAATGGTTCTACATTAATCTTGATTATCTTCGATTTTATTTTAGTTATTAAATTCGTTATATAATTATAAGCTTTAACAATATGTTTTTCATTAGTAACACCAGTAATAATTAAATTACACATTTTTTTTGCATCATTACTTTGAAATACTAATATAGTAGCTTTTTTTTCAGCCTCTATTTTCAATTTTTCAATAGATTTTTCAATATCTTTTAAATTAGATTTTAATTTATCTAAATCTACTAATTCTGTATTGATATTCGAATCACTGAAATTATTATCCATATAATTTTTAATTTGAGTAAAAGTATTATTTTTATTTTGATATTCAATATTACTGTTTTCTAATACTTTTAAAAACATTTTGTTTATATTTTCAATCTGTTTTGTAGTTATATTTTCAACTTGATTTTCTAATATCTTCAATTTATAAAAAAGAACTTTTATTTCTAATTTTTTAATTTTATCATTAATTTTAGAAATATCTTCATCAGATAATCTGTTAATTTTAATATTTATTCCTGCATGTATACTAGGTTCGTATGTAACTATACAATCATCAAGTGTTTCTAATTCAAAATTTAACCCACCCAGATGTATTTTATAATCTAATGCAAAACTAGTATTGATCATATTTATATTAAAATTACTTACTTTTAATTTTCTGTAATCCATTTTATATTTCATTGAATATCTTTCATTCATCCAATTTTTACATGTTTCACCGTCTGGATATTTAGTTAGTAAATCAGATTCTTCAGTAGTTGATAATTTTCTAACTAGTAAAGGTATATGTTTAATTTTATTATTAATTTTTGTTTTATATTTCATTTTAAGATATTTCAAAATGATTGATAATGCATAATTAGTTTGATTTAAATTTTTAGAACCTGTCATTTGAATAGATCCGTTTTTAAATAATTTAATATTAATAATTTTTTCTGGAGTAACATTGACAACAATAATAATACAATTGTAAAAATTTTCTCCAGACTTACGTTTTGATTTACTTTTTGTCTTACTTTTTTGAAGTTGTTTTTTCTCTTTTTTCTCTCGTTTTTTTCTTTCTTTTTCTAGTAATTTATTATCAGTAGATTTAATTTCTTTATTAAATTTAATCGTACGGATATTATCATTTATAGGTAAATGATTCCAAATATCTAAAATATTGATATCGCAGTTTAAACTACATGTAGTACTAATAGTAGCTATTTTTACCCTTTCAGGTAAATTTTTTTCATTTATTAAATTAGTATCTATTAATGTCATTTTAAATAGTTTATATTTAAATTAATTAATTCTTTAAGTAATTAATTAATTATTCAATTTTTCAATTTTAAGAACGTTTTAACTCAATATGTAATTATACTCTATCAGCATATGGTCGAAATTTATTAAATAATGGATCTTCTACTAATACTTTTGAAGGAGTAGTATATTCATTACTAATCAAAATCCTTCCTCTATCTGTAGTATATTTACCAATTCTATATTTTTCTGGTATAATCCTTTTTACAAAATTTCTAATTTTATCTGGTATTTCTGGTTCAGACCAGAATTGTGGAAAAAACCCTTTTTTTGTTAATGTTGAAAAGAAGTAATGCAAATCATAATATTTATTTTCCTCCGGTTTTACATTAATTTTATCTGTCCAATCAGCAGATACTTTTAAATTATCAACTATACCTGGTATACATGCAAAATCAAAATCCCAAATTTTAATCTGTAATCCAATATTTGGTATGCCATATTTTTTACCATTAACATTATATTTGAATAAATTTTTCCTACCATCTGATTTAGGTATATGATGTACTAAAATATTATTCGCTTTTAAATCATTATGCCTAAATGATGGATATTTTACCTGTATAATTGCTAATGTTGATATCAACTGAAAGAAAATAACTTTCCAATCAATTGATTTTAAACTCTTGTAGTTCTTTCTTAAAAATTCTAATAAATCTCCACCATTTGCCCATTCTGAAATTAATACTGATACATTACTGTGATAATCTCCTTTTTTGTATTTTTTTAAAAATTCATCATATTTTTTACTATTTACATATTGCTTATCTGATAAAGATAAAAATGGTTTTATACTAGTATTAAAAGTTCCTACCGGTAAAACTATATGTGGAGTTTGTTTAGTTATTACAAAATAACTTAATATTCTTAACATCATAATTTCTGCATTTTCTGGTCTTCTTATATCATATACATTTCCATAATTAGCTTTTTTAGGATATGCTACAATTTTTACAGCATAATCATCTTTAACTTGATTGTCTTTTGCTAAACCTTTAAATGTGTGACCTGTAGTACCACTTTTAATATATTTAAGTCTACCACCGATTTGTGTCATAATTTTATTAAAATCAAAAGTTTTCTTATTTAATACATATCTAATATCTCTTTGATTATATGTATTTAAATACGATTCTGTCTCTTGGTTGTCAAAATCTATAAGTAATTTCAAATCATTATCCTTCAATAAATCTTTTATATATCCTACACGTAATGGAATATATTGTGGTTTACGAGGAGAATCCATATTTTATAGTTAAAATAACTTATATTTTTTAAATCATTTATTTACTAATTTTTTATTTTCTTGATGATATCTGGATCTATTAGTTTTATATTATTTATTTTACCTTTTTTATAATCACTAAAAGACCAATATCCTTCCCATTTACTACTATTTTTCTCAGCAATTTGTATTATATTTTCTTTAATTTTTTTATAACCTCTTATTTTACATCTTGAACAAAATTCTTTAATATTTGAATCATCTTTAAAATTATGTTTTAATAAATTTTTGTAAAGTATTTTATTGTATTCTTCTGCTAAATTTTTCAAAAACTTTGATATTTGTAAATCTTTTTGATGTGATATTAAATTATTTATATCAAATGATGAATATTCATTTTCATATAATAACTTATTAATTTTTTCATAAGTACTTATAACTGATTTTTTTTTCTTAAAATCTATTTTTCTGTTTTGAAAATTTTCTAAAATTAATCTTATCAATTTTTTATTATCTAAGTTTAATTTATTCATATAATACTACTTTATAAAAAAACTATTATTTTTTACAATAAAGTTAATAGATAACTATTAAATTTATTTTTTAATCAATTTACTTCTTTTTTTTACCTTTACTCTTTAACATTTTGTAAAGATGATTACTACCATGATAACCAATGTATAGTAAAACAGTAAATTCTAAAGCCATTTGAAAGTCTTGCTCATCACCACCTTGGAAGCATAAAATTGCTAACATGAACCATTTCATCATTGGATGAGATGCAATTAAATCATTCCACCATACTGGTGGATCTGGAAAACCACCCCATGCACCGATTGCAGTCATTAAATGCATAATGGGATGTCTCCATCCTGCTGTTCTAAATCCGTCTAAAAATGCTGATTTTGTTGGATCAATCTTGTAAATATCCATTGGAGATTCTAAGTTTGCCATGTATATATAAATATTATATATTTTTTAATTTTCTATATATTAATTGGTGGAATCGATTTATTTCTTTCTTTATACTTTTTATTTACTTTTATAGTATTTCTCACTTTTTTTACTAAATCTATGTTCATCATAGGTAAATTAGGTATTGTTTGCCAAAACTTATTTTTATCTAAATAATCTAATTCGTAATTAGATGGATATAAATGTTGCAATGGCGAACCTTTTGTTGTAGTTAACGGTCTTAATTCCTTAGGAAGTAAAAAATTACTTTCAGATGGTAATATTAATAATAATTGCTCAAATTGCTCTAAAGGTTTATCCATTTTAAATTTTACCAACTCTTCAGAAAAAGTTTTTATATGAATCGCTAAATCTGATATTAATGGCGCATGCTCAAATGGAAAATACCAAGACCATGATATACATTCATCAAAATAATAATGTGATACCCAATATAAACCTATGAAATACTGATAACACATTTCTTTTATAAATTCAGCTTGCTTAAATGTTGAATGAAAATAATGTTCATAATATCTAAATTTCCACTCTTTTTCTAA
>Ga0163109_10001652_pt1 | contig 17597 bp, 19 predicted proteins | sample CRUFie1St13metaG_FD_108704 | JGI IMG/M metagenome (GOLD analysis project Ga0163109, IMG submission 108704) | Marine microbial communities from the Costa Rica Dome - CRUD Field 142mm St13 metaG | ecosystem: Environmental > Aquatic > Marine > Oceanic > Photic zone | place: Costa Rica: the Eastern... | reverse complement strand
GGCAATGGATTGGCAAGATCAATCCCAAAAATTTCAGCACCAAGCGCAGGCGAAATATCTTCAGATTTTATCACATTCGATCTCCCTCTCTTGCATAAGATAGCGTCCGATTTTAGCAGATTTCAATACTAGACATAGCAGCTGAAAACAGAGCAAACACCCCCATCGGCGATTCCTTTATACCCTTGCAAGGTTTTTTTATTCCCTGTAATCTATAACGTGTTGTTCTTTTTTAGATTTTTTGGTTTAGAAATTACATGTCTGATATTACAGGAATAAGCAGTAACGACGGCTTGGATGCGTCCCATACCGGCACAAACAGGCGTGAAACAGATGTGCAGCCTAACGCAGTCAATCAGCCTAAACGTTTGACTGAAATGCGAAACCAAGAAAGCCTTGAATCGTCAAGGGATAGTGGAAGTCTCCAACAGGACGCACGCACCACAAATCAAGTAGAAACGTCCCAAAGTCGTGAGGCTGGTAATGATAATAAGAGTCGGACAGAGGCCAGCCGCACACTTGGCAAAGTGGTTGATGTGTTTGCTTAAGCACCAGATGTTTCTACGTTAGTCGTCTTTGTGTCATTACATTTACAAAAAAAACGAAGGCTAGAATTTGTGCGACTATTAAGTGCGTGTCCTATTCTTAGCTCTATTCATCCGTGACTGTTCTGCAGTTTGCATCACTATGCTTAGCAATGGGGGCACGATCGCAAGCGTGAGTATAGCAGAAAACGATAGTCCTCCCACAACCACCGAACCCAATCCACGATAAATCTCGGATCCTGCGCCCGGAAACAAAACAAGCGGTAGCATGCCAAAAACACTGGTGAGGGTTGACATAAAAATCGGACGCACCCTATTGCGGGTTGCCTCAAGAACCGCCTCTTGGCACTCCATTTTTTCTTCACGGTAATGATGTAACGCTTGATGAACAATTAAGATTGCATTGTTCACGACTATACCAATGAGAATTACAAAACCCAGAATTGTGAGCATATCTAGCCGCTGCTCGCTATCAAATAAGCGTAATATGGTGAGTCCTAGAACACCCCCGGCAGCAGCGAGTGGGACAGAAAACACGATAATTAATGGGTACACGAAACTTTCAAATAGCACCGCCATTAACAGGAATACAATAGCAAGAGCTAAGATTAAATCCCACTTTAATTCTGCGGCGGTAGCATCTAACTCTTTAGCCGTCCCCGTAAGCTGGAAACGAATCCCCGGAGGTAAACCTTCTCTCGTGACTTGTGTAAGCACTTTGTCACGTACGATATTAATTGCATTTCCTAAAGCAATATCATTTTCAGGTCGAACACGTACTGTGATAGCGCGTTGCCCCTCTCGATGCCATATGGCGGTAGGCCCAGTAGTAACTTGAACTTTCGCTAAAGATGAAACCGGTAGAATTTTTCCGGAACCCACAACGATTGGAAGATTTTGTATTGCTTGAGTGGTTCCAAAATCAGTTTCGGGGCCCATCAGTACTAAATCAATAATTTCGCCACCCACATTAATTTCCGCAATCCTAACACCATCGTTAAAAGCATCAACGGATAGTGCTAAATCTTTTGCAGATACACCGTTGTCAGCAAGACGAATGGGGTCAGGCAAAACTCGGATTTCCGGCTCTCCTACCTCAATGCGTGGACGTGCCCGAACTTGCGATTTGGGCAGGTGTTCCTCTATCACTTCTGAAATACGCTGGGCTACTTGGGAGATATCCTCGAGCACAGGACCCTTTATATCGATATTAATACTACGGGTTCCACCAGCTCTACGGCCAAAGATTGACGACTGCCGAAATGTACTTTTCGTTCCAGGTTCGTCTTTCACAGAATCACGGAGTAATGGCACCATGTCTCGCGCACGCCTCGGATCAATGCCTCTAGCACCTACAATTGTACGTTGTCGAAATGCCAAAAAGAAAAAATATTTCAGTTTGGGAGGGCTCTCAGCATCAGCATCAGGCCCAGAAACTGAGGCAAGATTAGGTTTTATTTTTTCTTCCATACGAGTTGCCATCTCGGTGACGCTTTTGAGATTGTAACCAGCTGGCGAATAAATATAACCAATCACTAAATTTTGGTTTCCCTCGGGTAAGTATTCTAAGGGCGGCAACATCATCCAAGCAAAAAAAGCGCAAAACCCCGTCATCCCGGCAACCACACTGAAAGCACGACGGCGGCTTGCAGTTATAATGTTCGTCAGCTTTAATACCTCCGAAACAAACCAAACCCCAAAGTTATCAATTAATGGAATTTTATACCCGCTTTTCTTGCCAACACCGTCATAGGCTAGCAATCGGTTTGAGAGCGAGGGGATTACAGTGATCGAAACTATAAGCGATAATGTTACTGCAACTGAAATAGCTACTGCAATGTCACGAAAGATCTGGCCTGCCGTACGCTCCATCAATAAAAGAGGAATAAACACGGCGACAGTAGTGACAACAGAGACCATAATTGCCCCCCACACCTGTTTTGCCCCCACTAGGGATGCTACAGAGGCTGGCTCACCACGCTGACGCAGTCTGTATATATTTTCAAGAACAACGATTGCGGCGTCAACTACCATACCCACTGAAAAAGCAATGCCTGCCAATGAGACAACATTGATAGATCGACCAAGTATCGCCATAGCCACAAAGGCGGAAACTACCGAAACCGGTATGGCAATGGCTACAACGAGGGTTGCTCTTCCCGACCGTAAAAAAAGAAATAATATGCCTACAGCAAATATGCCCCCAATCCATATGTTCTGCACAACCAGATTGATCGCAGAGTCTATATAAACTGTTTCATCATATAACTGTCTAAAGTTTAATCCCTTCTGCTTGGCTGCATCTTCTGAAATCTCTCTGACAGCTTCCCGGATTCCCTTCATTGTTTCTACGATATTAGACCCAGCCTCACGTGTTGCGAACATTGCAATCGCCGGTTCCCCATTGGTGCGTATTCGATGGATGGGGCTGGAATATCCAAATTTGATATCGGCAATATCAGAGACTAGCACCCTTGCGGTTCGGCCAGTTTGTTCATCACGCGCAGCACGAAGCACAACACGGCCTACTTTTTCAGTACTCTGAAATTCGCCCTCTGTACGGACTACGTAACGCCTTTTTCCCTCTTGCACATCACCAGCGGTAACAGAGACGTTAGCTAGCCTAAGTTTGCTGAGAATTTCAGGCACAGTAAGCCCATATTGAGCCATTTTCGCAGGCTGTATAATTACTCTCATTTCTAGTGTGCCACCACCGCGCACCCCAACACTCCCAACTCCGGGAACGCGTTCGAGACGGTCGCGAATTACATCTTCAGCATAATCACCAAAATGGTGTATCGGAATTGTATTTCCCTCCATACGAGACATGTGGAACCAAGCAATCCTGTCATCATCCTCTCCCGACCTACGCAATCTTGGCTCAAGCGCCTCATCAGGATAGTCACGCACCCTATCAAGACGATTGGATACAAGTAGTAGCGCCTTATCCATATCGGTCCCAATCTCAAACTCAAGCTCAATCCTGCCGCGTGATGTCTCTGCTCGACTTGTAATGCGACTTAACCCAGATAGCCCTGTCAGAGTTTCTTCTTGCTCGTTGATGATTTCACGTTCCACTTCGGCTGGCGCCGCGCCAGGCCATTGTGTCACAATTGTTATAACGGGCTTGGTTATGTCTGGTGAAAGTTGGATCGGAATTGAACTCAAAGAGGCTATGCCAAAGAGAACAACCATAATAACCGCGGCAACCACGGCCATAGGGCGACGAATAGCCAATTGGATTATGTCCATCGACTCCCCCGTTATTTTTCCACTATTTTTATTTTCTTGCCAGGCTTGAGCTTTTCATTACCCTTTGTGGCTACAGTTTCCCCATCCTCAAGACCAGAGGTGATGACGAAACGGTCAGCAACTGCTTGGCCCAAGCTTATATTGCGCCGCCAAGCTTTACCATCTTTAATAACATACACATAATATGACTGACCGCTCACGATAATAGCATCCTTGTGAACAGTAGCCATATCCTTTGATCCCGCTATAGGAACGTCGATAGTAACAGACTGATTTGCTGCGAGTGATCCATTAGTAAATTTGTTATTAATGTTGGGGACTAACCGAACTAACCGCGTACGCGTTGAAGAGTCTTCTTCTGGCACTATTGCTCTTACTGTCGCTTCGCTAAGTAATCCATTACCAAAGCGAACCGTCATTTCAGTACCAGGAACAATACCCTCAAGCCGGGATTGGGGAATATTCGCTTCGACCTCTAAGGCAGCGTCATTTACCAAGGTTACGACTGCATCACCAACGCGAACAAAATTTCCAAGTGAAACATGACGTGCAGCCACAACGCCATCATAAGGCGCCCGAATATTGGCATATTTCAAGTCAATTTCCGCCATTTGAAGATTAGCTTTGGCGCTAGACACTGAAGCTTCTTTTTCTGCGACTTCGCTTTCAAATTTCGTGTACTCATTAAGTTTGTCAACCAAACGTGCTTTTGAAAAAGCGGCGGACCCTCTAAGCTTTTTCATGCGTCGCAATTCTTCGCCAATCAACTTTAATTGTGCACGGGCAGCACGGAGTGAGCCAGCTGCTTCTTTCAACCTCGCTAACCTTATCGACATTGCTGTATCAAGGCGGCTAACGTCGAGTCTAGCAAGTACATCTTGGGATTTAACCCGCGTACCTACGTCTACAAACACTTTTGCAACTGTGCCTTTCACCCGAGCAGCAACAGCACCGTGCTGAAGAGCAACAAATCTACCAATAACCGGAGTTGTCTCAGTAATCCTGCTTTTTACAACCGTTTCAACAAATACTCTCGCACGCGTATCTTTTTGCTCGCTCGCAAAAATTATCTCACCTGGCAAAGCATTCAAAACGGCAAAAGCCAAGAGGACGATTAACAAAAACCTTTTAATTATTAGAAACATTTTCCGCGCATTCTTCCATCATAAACTTTAGAGCTCTGAAACGTATTATCTATCAACCATATATTAAGCTTGCGTTATGTTTATACGTTATTTATCTAGGCTAATATATTCCTATGACTACTGTCTTATATTCTCATGATGCCTGTTTTGGTCATAACCCGCACGTTGGTCATCCGGAGTGCCCTGGGCGATTAAGCGCAATATTGTCAGCACTTGATGCACCAAATTTCCAAAACCTGAAACATTGTCAGCCTCCCCTAGCAACTGTTGAACAAATTTCACGAGTGCACGACCATTCCTATGTCATGTGGGCTCTCACGGAAATGAAGGAAAAAGGTGACGTCGTTTTTGACAACGATACTCGCTCTAGTCGCGGCACGTACGAAGCAGCGTTACGAGCCGCCGGCTCTGTCTGTGCTGCGATTGATTTAATCATCGCAGATAAAGCAAAAAATGCATTTTGTGCTATTCGTCCCCCAGGGCACCACGCCGAGTATTCAAATGCTATGGGGTTTTGTCTTTTCAATAATGTAGCGGTGGGGGCAGCACATGCTCGCTTTGTTCACGGAATAAAACGTATTGCAGTAATTGACTTTGATGTTCACCATGGTAATGGAACGCAAGCTGCATTTTGGAATGATCCCAATTCATTCTTCGGCTCGACCCATCAGTCGCCACTATACCCGGGCACTGGCAATAAAAACGAGCGAGGGGTAGCCGGTAATGTCATAAACATTCCACTCACGCCATATTCAGGTTCCTTAGAATTCCGAGATGCAATGGAAAACATTATGTTTCCGTCACTACGCAAGTTTTCACCGGATTTTTTACTTATTTCCGCTGGCTTTGATGCCCATTCAGATGATCCTTTAGCTTCACTTAACTTTACAGACGATGATTACTATTGGGTTACTGACAAGCTTTGTGCTATCGCGGCTGAATATTGCAGATGTCGTTTGGTATCGACGCTTGAAGGAGGTTATCACCTTGAATCACTAGGTCGCAGTGCAGCAGCCCATGTGGCTGCGTTAATGGATGCAAAATCGAAATAAAGACATTTGATTGCTTCATTTGAGTGGTGCAACTAAGATTACATAAATTGAAAAGGCTAGTTGCATGAGGGAGGCAAATATGGCCGTAAAGAAAACAACTATTTCAAAAATGTCTTTCGAGGAGGCTCTCGAAGAGCTGGAATCGATTGTTCGTGACCTCGAATCTGGTAACAGCAAGCTAGATGAGTCAATCGATGCCTATGAACGAGGCGCAGCCCTACAGAAGCATTGTGAGGAGAAGTTACGTTCAGCACAAACCCGCGTTGATAAGATTTCGCTCGGACGAGAAGGCCAGCCCGTAATTCAACCAGCCGAAATCGAGACATCATGAACAACCTTAAAGCTGCCCTGACTAATACGGCTAATAGCGTTGAAGTCATGCTCCATACACTCCTGACTCCAGAAAAATCAATAGACAATCGTATCTATGAAGCAATGCGTTATACCACTCTAGGCGGAGGCAAACGGCTACGTCCCTTTTTAGTAAAGCAGAGTGCTGCTTTGTTTGGAGTAAGTGAAATTAACGCCCTTCGAACAGGTGCAGCCTTGGAGTTAATCCACTGTTACTCGCTTGTTCATGACGATTTACCAGCTATGGATGATGATGACCTGCGGCGTGGGAAGGCAACGCTGCATAAAGCATTTGATGAGGCAACAGCTATACTTGCAGGCGACGCTTTGCTTACATTGGCGTTTGAAGTCATCGCACAGCCTGAAACCCATCAGGATGCTGAGATACGAATTGAATTAGTAAATATGTTGGCTAGGGCATCCGGCGTCCGCGGCATGGTTGGTGGTCAAATGGAGGACCTCCAGGCTGAAACAAAAGAACTCAACCTTGAAGATATCACACACTTGCAAAGACTGAAAACAGGGGCGCTTATTAAATATGGATGTGAGGCAGGTGCCATTTTGGGAAAAGCAAGCAATGAGGAAAGAGAGGCCCTTACAGCTTACGCTAATGATCTCGGCTTGGCTTTTCAAATAGCAGATGATTTACTTGATATTGAAGGAAATGTGGAGGAGATTGGAAAGGCTGTAAGAAAAGATAATAGCGCTGGAAAAGCAACCTTTGTTTCGATTCTTGGGGTGGGTGGTGCTCGTAAAGAGGCTGAAAGGATTGCAAAACGCGCGGTAAGTCATTTGGATACATTTGACGATCGTGCAAACCTGCTGCGTGCAACAGCAGAGTTTGTCATAGTTCGACGCAACTAACGGTAAATTTCGTATGGCCAAAGGCGAACGCGCGGACAAAATACTGGTGACAAATGGGCTTGCCTCAAATCGCACCAAAGCACGCGCGCTGATTATGTCCGGTAAAGTCTTCTCCGGTGAAAAAAGAATAGAGAAGGCTGGAACTCTCCTGTCGTCAGACACGCCGATAAATATCAAAGGAAAAAACAACCCTTTCGTATCGCGAGGCGGTATCAAATTAAGTCACGCTATTAAACACTTCGGAATTAAACCAAAAGGCCAAATTTGCCTAGATATAGGATCCTCTACCGGCGGATTTGTCGATGTATTACTTAGGAATAATGCCAAAAAGGTTTTTTCGGTTGATGTTGGGAAAGGACAACTTGACTGGGCGCTCAGAAACGATGAACGGGTGGAGGTATTGGAGGGCTTTAACGCGCGCTACCTGACCTCAGATTTGATCCCACATGCAGTGAACATTATCAGTTGTGATGCCAGCTTTATAGGTTTAGAGAAAATTTTGCCGTCAGCTCTCAGGTTGGCAGACAATGGCTGCAACCTGATTGCATTGATCAAACCCCAATTCCAAGTGAAACGGTCAGAGGTTGGGAAAGGAGGTGTAGTGCGTGACGCCCAAATTCATGCACGAGTCTGTATGGAAATAAAAGAATGGGTTGACAACCAAATGAATTGGCGAGTTCTGGGAATTACAGAAAGTCCCATCACTGGCCCTAAAGGCAATAAAGAATTTTTTCTGGCTGCTTTTTTTTCAGAGTAGTGTTGTCAACTGAAGTTTTTTTAACTGTGCGCCAGAGCCGAGAATGTAAAAAAAAGGATAGGTCAATACTATTATCAGGAAATGTTTAGGATCTGCCGTTAAACCCTCTTAGCAAGGCATACAAGCCCATTCTCTAAACTTAAGCCCCTCATTTGAAGTACTTCTTCTCAAATTTAGCGGTCTTAATTTTTATTTTTCCTAAGTAAATTTATCCGGATTGCTACATCTAAAATAAGCTCTTAAGGATAGCATTTGGCATTCGTCTTTATATTGAGTCTACCTCACTTCTATGCTTCTTAAATAATTTTTGGCCCGCTGCGGATTACGCGCGGTCTGATTATTAAGGAGGTTTAAAAAATCGAAATATATTTCTGGTGTCGATACACAAACCTCCTTTAGCGCCGTAAAAGTTTTGTTATCCAAAGCTTTAATCTCGTCATACGCAACTGAGCGAATGCGGGTCTCATCAGCAACGGGTTGAACAGTCTTAAAATGACCCCAAAAAGGGACTGGCTCCATAATGTTAAGCAATCCTTATGCTGAAAGTAGTCTTTTTGCCTCAATTAACTCTTTATGCATCATCTCAACGTCAAAGTGATGCTGAGAATTCAGGAGGATCAGACTATCAAAATCATGATTTTCAGATGGTAGATTTTCGGCAAATCCCTCACAAAAATACACACTCAAACCTTACGAACGGGTATGGACCGAAGCCAAAAGAAATACAGTCGGAATTTGGATTAATGCCTGAGACATTTGCACCACAGTTAGATAAAAGCATGCGTATTCTGCTCCATCACAGCCAACATCCATTATATTGGCTCCCAGCAGAGGCAACTATTCTGAAGCTAAATCAGCAGCTCATTTTTCACTTAATTGTGAAAATTTTTTTTGGATTCATGCGGAAAAGCATTTTAGAACAATTGATACATCATTAACTTTGAAACAAAAATGTATTGAAACAAAGATATCGAAATATCAATATCCCCACTAACTGTTCAAACCTATTAAAATCGGGGTATTACCCTGAATGAGATGCTAACCTGTATATTATTTGCCTGTTACAGATAAGCCGAACACTATGATCAATATTGAGCTTTTTCTATGGATCTTAAGCATTTCTACCTTGGGGGCTTGGCTTTACCTCTTATTATTCCGATCCTCCTTTTGGCTTTCCAATCAACGCTTAGAAAATTTCTCACCAGATTTACAAGACACTTTTAGCCGCCCCTCGATAATAGTCTTGATACCAGCAAGAAATGAAGAGGATGTTATTTCTACGTGCATAGGCTCATTATTAAAACAAGATTATCAAGGCGAACTTTCAATAATTTTGATTGATGATGCAAGCAATGACGCAACGGTCAAAGTCGCCCAATGTGCTGCAGCAAAGTTCGAGCAGGGTGATAAAGTCCAAATCATTTCTGGCAAACAACTTCCACGCGGTTGGGCCGGTAAGGTTTGGGCGCTGCAGCAAGGCATGAGCAGTGCTAGTAAAATACAGGCTAAATATTACCTTCTATCGGATGCAGACGTGTATCATGATAAAAGTAACTTAACTCGTCTTGTTTCAAAAGCTGAGAAAGATAAGCTGGATCTTGTCTCTTTGATGGTCAAACTTGAATGCAGTAGCATTTGGGATCATCTTTTAATACCTGCATTTATTTTATTCTTTCAGAAGCTGTTTCCGTTTGAAAGGGTCAATGACCCGAGTAGCCCTGTTGCCGCAGCAGCTGGTGGCTGTATGTTGGTTCGGAGAACAGCTATGTATAAAATAGGCGAATTTACATCTATTAAGTCGGCTATAATAGATGACTGTGCATTAGCTCGTAAATTGAAAGATAATGGCCCAATATGGCTCGGTCTTTCAAAAACTACCAGAAGTATTCGTGCTTATTGCAAGTTGACCGAAATTTGGCGCATGGTTACGCGTTCAGCATATACGCAACTAAGTTATTCCCTAGTGTTTTTGCTTGGAGCAATAATGGGGATGGCTATTGTGTATATGGCACCACCATTGGTGATTTGCATTGCATTGTTTCACGATTTAACTCTCCCATTGCTTTTCTCTGGATGCGCATGGGGCATTATGGTTTACATATACCGCCCTACTTTGAAGCTATACGATGTCAAAACCATTTACGGCATCCTACTTCCAGTTACTGGACTCATTTATCTATTGATGACAATCGACTCGGCTCGCCGCTTTTATTTTAATAAAGGCGGTGAATGGAAAGGGCGTTTCTATAATTGAATGTCTATTCGCACTGTGCTTTGTGACGTAGCATTTGATCTGCCAAAACACAGGCCATCATCGCTTCACCTACTGGCACCGCTCGGATCCCAACGCAGGGGTCATGCCGTCCCTTTGTTGAAACTTCCACTTCATCGCCATCTGACGTGACAGTTCGTCTTGGAATACGAATAGAGCTTGTCGGCTTAACGGCGAACCGCACAATAATGTCTTGGCCTGATGATATTCCTCCAAGGACCCCACCAGCGTGGTTCGACAAGAATATAACTTCACCGTCGTTTCCTAACCGCATCTCATCTGCATTTTCCTCACCTCTAAGACAAGCCGCCTCCATCCCTGCACCTATTTCTACAGCTTTAACCGCATTTATACTCATCATGGATGCCGCAAGCTCAGCATCAAGTTTGCCATAAATTGGTTCACCCCAACCAGCGGGGATGCCGCACGCTCTCACTTCTATGACAGCTCCAAGCGAAGAACCGTCCTTGCGTGTTTTATCCATCAAATTCTCCCACTCTGCTACTTTGTTCGCATCGGGACAAAAGAATGCATTATTGTCTACCTCTCTCCAATCCCATCGGTCGCGGTCAACCTTTGAATGCCCGACCTGAACAAGTGCAGCACGAATTATGATATTTTTTCCCAGCACTTTCCGCGCAACCCCACCCGCAGCCACGCGCATTGCTGTTTCACGGGCCGAGGAACGTCCGCCACCTCGATAGTCACGAATCCCGTATTTGCGATCGTAGGTTATGTCGGCATGAGCCGGCCGATACTTGTTCTTGATTTCTCCATAATCCCGCGACCGCTGGTCTGTATTTTCGATTACAAGGCTTATCGGTGTCCCAGTGGTCATACCATCGAAAACACCCGAAAGAATTTTCACCTGATCTAGCTCTCGACGTTGCGTTGTATGCCTAGACTGACCTGGCCGGCGTTTATCAAGCCATTGCTGAATATCCAACTCTTCCAATGGAAGTCTCGGGGGCACACCGTCAACTGTGCAACCAATTGCGGGCCCGTGACTTTCCCCCCAAGTAGTGAAGCGAAACAGCCGCCCAAAACTATTTTTAGACATTTATTTGTCCTTGGGCTTCAGGTCATTCAGTAATTCACCAACTTCTTCAGCAGCATCGACTGCCACCATCCCCACCATATGATAACCAGAATCAACGTGATGAACCTCACCAGTGACCCCTGAACTAAGATCAGATAGGAAGTACAGTGAAGATTGACCCACTTGGTCAAGACTTACATTACGTTTAAGCGGAGAATTAAGTTCATTCCATTTTAATATGTAGCGAAAGTCTCCGATCCCTGAAGCGGCGAGGGTCTTAATCGGACCTGCAGAAATAGCATTTACTCGAATACCTTGTGCTCCCAGGTCCACTGCTAGGTAGCGGACGCTTGCCTCCAAAGCAGCCTTGGCAACGCCCATCACATTATAATGGGGCATGACGCGTTCGGAGCCATAGTAAGTAAGGGTGATAATACTTCCTCCATCGGACATTAATTCCTGCGCTCGTTGGCAAAGTGCTGTTAACGAATAACAAGACACGTCCATTGTAAGTTGGAAATTATCTCGGCTGGTATTAACATATTTTCCAGTTAGTTCATTGCGATCAGAAAAGGCAATTGCATGCACTATGAAATCAAGCTTACCCCATTTTTCCCCTAATACAGCAAAAAGCCTATCTAGCGCATCATCATCTGACGCATCACATTTTACAAGCATGTCCGAACCAATTGATTCTGCAAGTGGGCGAACACGCCGTTCGAGCTGATCAATCTGATAGGAAAAGGCCAGTTCAGCCCCGTGCTCAGCAAGAGTTTTTGCTATGCCCCAAGCAATTGAACGATCATTGGCAACGCCCATCACCAATCCACGCTTACCTGCCATCAAATTCGTCTGATTGCTCAAATTCTACTCCCAAAGACACATAACGAAAGATTTGCTAGACAACTGAAACCTATTGTAACCCAACAGTGCTTGCGGTCAAAGCTGTTCAACGCAAGCCAATTTCATCGCCTCCTAGTGCTTGACGAAACCTGCCATCAATTTCCTACGCCTTAAATAGAAGGGCCACCAATTTTTTACTTTAGCAGTAAAAAATACATCTATCAAACAAAGTCGCCATTCTCATAACAACGACTTCGACTGGTTCTAAGAAAATGGGCACGATAATTCCATGCGCACAGCAACTGGGTATTCATCCGTAAACAAACATTACTGACCTTGACCAATATTAACATGTCAACTTTCTGAATATGACAATGGCCTAATCATTCAGTCCAAGTTTTGTACGGAATTTTTCACCTTCTCCGCCTGACCATTTACTTATAAATGCCTCCAATTCCGAATCAACAGTATCCGGAAGAACTATATTTAGAGTAACAATCAGATCTCCAGCTTTCTTCCCCTTTGGTGCTAAACCCTTTCCTCGAAGCCGTAGTTTGAGGCCTGAGCTTGTGTTTTTTGGCACATTAAGTGCCACCCTCCCATAGACCGTAGGGACAGTAATTTTTGCTCCCAAAACCGCTTCATCTAAACTAATTGGAGCAACAAGATGGATGTCATGCCCATTTAGAGTGAAAAATGGATGGGTATTTAGCCGAATAGTTACCATGACGTCTCCCAATGGCCCGCCAAGAATACCTGGTTCTCCCTGTCCTTTCAGCCGCAGCACTTGCCCATCCGTAGTACCAGGGGGAACTTTTACATCAAGGATCTTATTGCCTGATATCTTCATTCGATGTTTTAAACCTTTAGCAGCATCTTCGAGCGAAACATTCAACGAAAATGACAAATTACGGCCTTTCGACGGACGTCGCCGTTGGCTGGCGTTATTGCCGAACAAATCAGAGAACAGATCGAAATCTGAGCCACCCTGTCCAAAAGCGAAACCGGACCCACCTCCGCTACGATGTCGATCTCCATGTTTATTACGAAATAAGTTTTCGTATGCTGGAGAGCCGTCAGAGTTTATTTCTCCGCGATCAAACTTTGCTCTTTGCTCACTATCCGATAACAGTCGATAAGCTGCGGATACTTCTTTGAAACGTTTCTCCACAGAAGTATCACCGGGATTAACATCGGGGTGTAGTTTTTTAGCAAGACCACGATAGGCTTTCTTAATCTCAGCAACCGTCGCGTTTTTACTTACACCGATAACGCTGTATGGATCCTTCATCACAAGCCCGCCTATCCGCTAACCCGCGCAAGCGAGAATTCCGACGACTGGTCTTCCATAACTCATCCAAAAGTCGTTTAGAGAACTTTCCAGCTACCATCAGGTTGCTGACAAGCTTGACCCTTTCTTGTTTCAGTCTTGCCGTCCACCGTGATTGTCTGCTCAAATTCTCGACAGTAGGCCCCTGTTGACTGATTGCGTCCATCCCTTGTCGCCACAACAGTTCCTGAGGCACCACTGTTAGGGTTGTTCCAACTTACCGGCTGGTTCAAAGGTGCAGTTTGCGCCGCTTGGTATGCATTATTGTGTCTTACTTGATCAGCTTCATCGAGGGATTGTCCAAGTGAACCGCCAGCCCAAGCACCAAGTAAACCGCCAATTGCTACGGCAGCCATGGTTCCGGCGCCGCCGCCACCAATCTGCGATCCTGCCAATGCGCCCAATCCAGCGCCAATTACGGTACCAGCCTGCTGTTTTTGCCCTGCGCCTTGACACGAACACAGAATGAAAATACCTGCAATTAGAGGAGCGAAATTTTTAATCTTCATGTTTTTACCTCGTTCGTTACCTAATCCTAATGCTAGCTCGATGTGGCTTCATTAAATTTTTTCTGCGATGCCAGTATATTAAACATTTTTGCTAAATTTCACACTATTAAGCTATCAGAATATTGGCATAAATTTGTAAAAGCTTATTGTTAGACTTAATAATGTTAAGAGCTATATAAAAAGTTCTAGGGAAATTCAAATGTGAGTGCAAATGTCCTACGAAGATCCGATAAAAAAATTTTCATTCTGGTTCGAAGAGGCAAAAAAAAGTGAACCAGAGCTACCAGAAGCTATGAGTGTTTCTACGGTATCAACGGATGGGCAGCCATCAAGTAGGATGGTGTTGATGAAGTCGTATGATCAAGAGGGGTTTGTTTTTTTTACAAATCTTGACAGCCGTAAAGGCAATGAAATTCACTCCATGCCAAAAGCCGCTTTACTTTTTTATTGGAAATCACTCAAGCGCCAAGTCCGCATAGAGGGACAAATATTTCCGGTATCCGACGATGAGGCGGATGCTTACTTTGCGAGCAGACCACGAGGCTCGCAAATCGGGGCTTGGGCATCAGCTCAATCTAAACCGATGAGCGATGAGTCCGACCTTGAGAAATCCGTGGCCGAATATACGAGAACATTTGTTGACTCAACCATTAAACGCCCGCCATTTTGGAGTGGCCTGAGACTTAAGCCGCAAGAATTAGAGTTCTGGCAAGACCGGTGTTTTCGGCTGCACCTGCGCGAAGTTTATAGACTTGAAGAAAATAAGTGGAAAAAAACATTACTTTATCCATAGAGTAGCATAATGCCGACACTTCCAAAAACACTCATTCTTACCGGCGCTAGTCGCGGAATCGGTCATGCAACAGTTAAGCGCTTCTCGGACGAGAATTGGCGAATAATAACATGCAGCCGTGATGAAGTACCAAATGCATGTCAACGCGATCCAAATTGGCATGGTCATATCCCGGTTGAATTAGCAAATCCTCAAGATGTAGCTCACTTTATTGAGGAGGCTAATCGTTTGCTTGGTGATGATCCACTACACGCACTTGTCAATAATGCCGCTGTATCGCCTAAGACGGAGTTTAAAGAGCGTCTTGGGTGTCTGAACGGCGATTTAAATACTTGGCGAAATGTCTTTGAATTGAATTTTTTCACACCGTTGACGATGAGCAGAGGTTTTGCAACAGCACTCGGCAAGGGAGCAAAAGATCGTGGAGCTTCTGTAGTAAATATAACATCCATAGCAGGGCATTCAATACACCCTTTTGCAGGATCTGCGTACGCAACATCAAAAGCCGCACTCTCTGCTTTAACCCGAGAGCTAGCTGTTGAATTTGCATCCCTCGGTATTCGCGTCAATGCTATCGCTCCAGGTGAAATTGAAACCGATATGATAGGTGCTGAATACGAACCCTTAATCAACCGCATACCAATGCACCGCATGGGTAAAGCCGAAGAGGTTGCGGCTTGCGTGTATCATATGTGTAGCAAGGATTTCTCGTATGTGACCGGAGCTGAGATGTTCGTGACGGGAGGCCAGCATCTTTAACGATTTTGCTCTTTAAACCACACCAGGCGAGCCTGTAATTGTGCCATCTCAAAAACAAGCCAATCAGCAAAACGGCCCTTAATATGCAGCGACTTTAATTGTTCTAATCGAGCTAATTCGCTTTCGTACATACAAGAGAGCATTGCAACCTGTTTGGCTCGATCATCCTTATCGAGTAAATAAAGAAAACGCATTTTCAGTGCTATCACAAGTTTAGAAACATCATTCACCGGGGCACGTACATTAGAAGTCATCAGAGTACGGAAGATCTGCCGACCCTCTTCAGTTATAACAATATTTTTCTTCTGCTCCAGCGATAGCCGTGTCGGTCTTTCTGCCAACCCTTCAAGACGCATAAGCTCTAGCGACGGAGTGAGCATGTCTAAAGATGGACCAATGATAGAGCTTACAAAATGACGCACTTCATTAGCCAGTTCTGAGTAATCCACAGCCCCTTCCATTAAACGCCCAAGAGCAGCGAGCCTTATCGCTTCGGTCGGAATAAGCGTATTGTCGCGATACATTATTTGGTACCCGAAAACTTCTTATTCAGCTGCAGCCTGAGATGATGGCAAACCAAGCCCCAATTTGTCCCATACCTCTTCCAAAGCACACACTAATTCGTCCATCATTTCCTCGGTGTGCTCAGGCGAAGGTGTAATGCGAAGCCGCTCCTTACCCTTTGGAACAGTGGGGTAGTTTATAGGTTGTACATATATCCCATACTCATTAAGTAGCATGTCGCTGGCGTCCTTACATGAGACTGGGTTACCAACCAATACAGGGACGATATGACTTTGCGACGGCATAACCGGAAGTCCGGCTGCTCGTAACTTAGACATCAAGCTACGAGCGTTTTGCTGGTGCTTTGCACGCATGGCTCCCCCCTCTTGCCCACGCACTACCTCAATACTGGCAAGTACACCGGCAGCAATCGCGGGAGGAAGAGCCGTAGTAAATATAAATCCTGATCCAAAAGACCTAACAAAATCAATTAAAGCGGCGGAACCAGCTATATATCCACCAATCACACCAAAGCCCTTCGCTAAGGTTCCTTGAATTACTGAAATCCGATGGGATACGCCATCACGCTCAGCAATACCGCCACCACGTTCTCCGTAAAGACCAACGGCATGAACTTCGTCCAGATAGGTCATAGCACCAAATTCATCGGCAACATCACAGAACTCGGCAATTGGAGCGATATCGCCATCCATGGAATAAATAGACTCAAATGCAACAATTTTTGGAGTGTTCGGATCAAATTCCGCAAGCTTTCGAGCAAGATCCTCAGGGTCGTTATGATTAAAAATAATTTTCGAAACTCGGCTATGACGAATACCCTCTATCATCGAATTATGATTGTGTGAATCTGAAAAAATCACACACTCTGGCAGGGAGGCGGCGAGAGTAGACAGAACTGTCATGTTAGCTACGTACCCTGATGTGAACAACAATGCAGCCTCCGTGGAGTGAAGGTCGGCCAATGCACGTTCCAGCAATACATGGTAATGATTCGTGCCCGCAATATTACGAGTGCCCCCTGCCCCAGCACCGCAACGCTCAAGTGCATCGGTCATTGCCGCTATGACCTTCGGATGTTGCCCCATGCACAAATAGTCATTTGAACACCATACTGTAACGTCACGGATTGTTTCATCATTGTAGCGGACGGCATTTGGGAAACGACCAGCCTCACGCTCAATGTCAGCGAAAACACGGTAATTACCCTCGCCTCTCAGCGATTGTATTCTCTGCTTAAAAAAACCCTCGTAATCCATTGCTAAAACTGCTACCTCGCCGAATGACCCCATTGAAAGGTCTGTAGGGTTTACCGGAAACTAAAACTTTTTACTTATATACAGTTTTTATTACCACGCTTCCAGTCAAGCATTAGGGGCATGAGACGATCCGCCGCGCCCCTCAAACAATTGACCATATTTTATTTCAGATGAAACTTTTGAATTAGCTTTGATTTTAACAGTCTATATATGATGATTAGAAAGTTTAGGGGATACCTCCCCATGAACACCGATGAAATATGGCAAAGCTTTCTTGTCCAAAATATATATCGGAATTATTAATC
>Ga0163109_10001650_pt1 | contig 17611 bp, 23 predicted proteins | sample CRUFie1St13metaG_FD_108704 | JGI IMG/M metagenome (GOLD analysis project Ga0163109, IMG submission 108704) | Marine microbial communities from the Costa Rica Dome - CRUD Field 142mm St13 metaG | ecosystem: Environmental > Aquatic > Marine > Oceanic > Photic zone | place: Costa Rica: the Eastern... | reverse complement strand
TGAAACTGGTGCAACCGCTGATCAGACTGCTTCAGAAATTAGAGCGTTAGTTGAGAACGCAAGTAACAGTAATGTTTTTACAGATGCAGATCACACTAAGTTAAATGGCATCGAAGCCGGAGCTGAGGTCAATCTTCCCCACAACTTAAGCTATCAAGCATCAAATCGTCGGGTCTCAATTACGAACGGAACAAACATCACTCTGCCCCACGCAGTGAATGGTGGAAATTCTGGTCTGCTGCGGGGCTCTGATCAAACACAGCTTGATAGTCTTGCTACTGACTTGGCAGGAAAGGCAGATCTAGTTAATGGCAAGCTTGATCCTAGTCAGGTTCCTGATTTAGCAATCTCCGAATTCCTTGGGAGTGTTAATTCGGTAAATGCTCTAACTACCTTGTCTGGTCAAACAGGAGACTGGGCCATCGTGACAGGCAGTGGAACTGGAACTGTCTACATCATTACGTCAGGGAATGGAAGTTCATCATCAAACTGGACTGCTTTTGCATATCCAGCAACTGTTGCCAACCTTGGATATAACGCTGCAACTCGTACGGTAACAAGTACAGGCGGAACGGATGCAGTACTTACTGAAGTAGTAAGTGGAGGTAACTCCGGCCTAATGACTGGGTCTCAGGCATCCAAACTTTCTGGCATTGAGTCAGGAGCCACAGGAGATCAAACTGCTGCTGAAATCAGAACTCTGGTTGAAAATGCAAATAACAGTAATGTATTTACTGATGCAGATCACACTAAGTTAAATGGAATTGCAGCAGGTGCTGAAGTTAACGTTGATACTAATATTACGTATAACGCAAATACACGTAAAATTCTAAGCAGCACTGGTACAGATGCAGTTCTTCCTCATGTTGTTGCATCAGGAAACTCTGGTTTAATCAGTGGCACTGACAAAGCAAAGCTCGATGGTATTGAAGACGGCGCAACTGCTGATCAAACCAAAGCAGACATTGATGCTTTAAATATCAATGCTGATAAACTCGATGGTCAACATGGATCTTTCTACAGAAACGCTGGCAGCATAAATGCTGGTACATTGTCAACTTCAAGATTACCAAATCCTATTCAATTATCTGGTAACAATGCATTTATTAAATTACAAGAAACAGATGTTACGAATACCCCAACATGGTGGACTGGAGTAGATGGTGGAAACTATTCAATAAGATTAAACAATACAGGCGTATATCCACTTTCAATTTCTACAAATGCTAATAATAATTCTGTAACAGGAATTGCTCTTGGTTATGCTACAACTATTTCAAGCGATGGAAATAACCTAAACCTAAGATCAAAAACTAATGGTACACCTGTTGGTATATCATTTAGTTCTGATGTCCCTGCTTCTCAACAGGGTGCCATTACTTATACGCACGTAGACACTGCATCATATGGCAGCAATGAAGCATTTATTTTAAATGGAAATCAAAACGATATAACTGTTCTTGCCGATGGCAAGTTGATGTACAAGACAGGTATATATTCTAAACCTGCATCAGGAACTGGAGCTGGAACAAGAAAAGATAACCTATGGGATACTGCCTATGGATGGGGGGATCATTCTGCTGCAGGATATGAAGATGCATCTAACCTGACAAGTGGAACAATTCCTGATGCCAGAATTTCTGACATTGGTAATTCAGCAGCAAGGATTATCACATTTGATAATTTAGAAAAAAGTAATTTAACCGTTGATGGCCAGTTAGGTTTTGATTCTTCTCAAGGATTGTTAGTCCATAGAACACAACAGGGAACAACCGGTGCAACCACAACAGTGCTAGACGGTTGGAATGTAACAGCAGGCACTGGTATATCAATTAGCAACCTTGGGTCCGGTGGTACGGGTACTGAGGAATTTATTTTCTCTCTTGGGAATCACAGCGCAAACTTATTGACTAGCGGGACAGTCGCAGCTGCACGCTTACCAAACCATAGTGCTGGTTTGTTGACTAGTGGAACACTGGATGCTGCACGCTTGCCAGAACATAGTACTGATTTGTTGACTAGCGGAACACTGGATGCTGCACGTTTGCCAAACCATAGTGCAGCCCTGCTTACAAGCGGAACACTCCCCGCTGCAAGACTGCCAAATCATAGTGCTGCATTATTAACAAGTGGAACGCTCCCTGCTGCACGCCTGCCTAACCATAGTGCTGCATTGTTGACAAGCGGGACACTACCCGCTGCGCGTCTACCTAACCACAGTGCAAACCTATTAAATTCCGGCACGGTCAATAAATCACGACTGCCAGGGACAATGAACGGTACCACTTTTGATAGCGGGACAAGCACAACTGTAAGCGTTAAATGCGATAACGGAGGCAATGCAATTGTTAGAGCTGGTGGCGATGGTCAAGGTACTGGTGTTTTTGAAGTAACACAAGATAATGGCTCACACGGTGGAGGTATGAGTTACAACGGTGATGGTTCACCCAGCTTTGTAGACGGTGAAACAGCAGACCATGTAGCTTTCTATCGTATCGATGCGGGCACGCGGACTGAAGTATTCCATTATCCATACAACTCAAGTGTTGTTAATTTCAACTCTGTTCCAACAGTAGGTGGAACATCCCTTGTTAGAACTTCAGACACAATTGCAAGTGCTACAAATGCCAGCACTCTTGGAGGAGCATCTGCAAGTGTTTCAGCAAGCAATAACACTATTGTTAAGAGGCATTCATCCGGTTACATTTTTGCTAACTACTTCAATACAACCCCAAACACTGTCAGTGCTAATGTGACAAAGGTTTGTGTTGAAACCGGAGATGATGGTTACATTAGACATGGTGATGCAGCTTCAATTAGATCATTTATAAACGTAGCCAATGGTGCTACTAACAACGGATCTGGAAATGTTTCGGACCGTTTGGCAAAAACTGGCGGCACCATGACTGGTGAGTTGCAACTTAATGCAAGACTTGATGTTGGTGATGGCAACGGCAATGATCATGAGATCCGAATCCGTAAGAAAGACAACAACACCTCCGATCACATTCAGTTCTACAACGGAACGACCCGAATGGGTGAGATTGGATGTCATGACACCACGTGGTTAAGAATCAACCAAGTAACCAATAAGCCTATCTACACTCCGAGATATATTCGTGCTGACGGTGGATTCTTTGTTGATGGTACTGGAAAAGGTATCGACACAAGTGGCAATTTCGTTGGAGGAACTATTGCAGGTGCGAGTGACTACAACACGTTGCTTAGAGCAAATTCTAACGACACTGCAACAGGTCAAATTACACTTCAAAGAGATTCTACGGCTGACGACGACTTTAGTCTTCATATTAGAAACGCACAGTCAGCACGTGCTCAAGTCAAATTCAGCAATAATGCAACTGATCAAAATGGATTCTTGTTCTACAGGCATGAAGATGCTGAATCAAACAGTGCTGCAAATAGTTTCCACTTCAGCTCAGATCAGACTTCAACTGCTGTAATTATTGACCAGACAGCAGGTAATAGTGGTTTTTGGGTAGGAGCCAATAAAGTTCCTCATGTAGGTGAAGCATACACACAAACTGGAGCAGTCACCTTCAATGGCAAGATTAATATTCGCGGTCATGCTGATTGGGCAGATAACGAGTATGCATATTTTGGTTCAAGTGATGATTGGCAAGTACATAGAAATGACAACAACTGGACATATATCAATGACAAGGGCAATGGAATTATTTTCCAAGACAACGGTACCAACAAGATGCGCTTGGAGGACAGCGGTGTCTTCCGGCCTGAAACTGATGGTACTGGCTCGATAGGCAAAAACGATGTTCGCTGGGCGAATGGTTATTTCGACGCATTGAAATGCACAGGCACACTTGAAGTTCGAGGTGCTATTGATCTTGCGGACAATGACATCTTAAGGCTCGGTAGTGGAGATGATGCTGAATTATTTACCAATGGATCGCACTTGTATCTCGATCTAAACAGTGGAATTGGCAACTTTTATATCCGCGACGGCACGACAACTAAATACACCTTTAATGACAACGGTAGCTTTACAGCTACTGGTGACGTCACTGCATATTCAGATATCACTCTGAAGAGAGATATCAAGTTAATTCCCAATGCACTGGATAAAGTATGCGAGCTAAGAGGTGTAACTTACGACAGGATTGACTTGGAGGGTGAAGACAACCAGAGACAATCTGGTGTTATTGCACAAGAAGTTGAGAAGGTACTGCCTGAGGTTGTAAGGACTGACGACGAAGGTATCAAATCTGTTGCTTATGGAAACATGGTTGGATTGTTGATTGAATCCATCAAAGAACTTAAAGCAGAAATTGAAACATTGAAAGCGGAGCGTAACTAATGCCTTTACCTAGCAGTGGTGAAATATCACTTTTTAATATTGCTATGGAGTTTGGCGATACTGCACCCCATAGTCTTAGTGAATTTTACGTTGGACATAGTGGTGTTCCCTCAAGCGGGACCATCAGCATTAGCGATTTTTACGGCGTAAGTAGCCTCATTCCAGTCAGAGTATTGCTGATTGGAGGCGGCGGAGGCGGAGGAATCGGGTCTCCTGGTGGAGGAGGTGCTGGTGGCCGAGTGAGAGAAGTAGTAATTAACAACCCTACTGGAAAAATAAACATCACTGCTGTTGGAGCAGGTGGTGCCGAGGGGGGCAATGGGGGATTTTCGAGAATTGTTTACGACGGAACGAATTACACAGCAGAAGGTGGAGGCCGGGGAGCCGGAGACGGTGCACCAGGTCAAATCGGTGCTTCCGCTGGTGGTGGTGGACGTGGCGGCTCAAGCCCAACCAATGGAAACGGCAGTCATCCTGGCAGTGGCAATAACGGTGGTAACGGCAATAGCAGTGGTGGCGGTGGAGGTGCCAGTACAGCTGGACATGGGGCTAGTGCAACAAGCGCAGGTGGCGGCAACGGCGCGGTTGGCCCAGCAAACGACATAACTGGTACTAGCACTCGCTATGGCGGCGGAGGAGGCGGTGCCGGTGGCTTTGGTAAAGCACGTGGCGCTGGAGGAAACGGTGGTGGTGGTGACGGAGCTGCTGGTGTGAGTGGTGGCGTTACTGATGGAGACGACAGGAAAGGTGGTGGAGGCGGTGCTTCACTAATTGGTCTTACTGGAGCAGCTGGTATGGGTGGAAATGGCGTTGTAATGATTAGGTACCCAGATTATTACCTTCCCACTGGAACTAGTGGCATTGATGACACAATCAATGGCAGTGGATTTATAGTGAGGATATTTGATGGAACTGGTTATTTAGAGTGGTAATGATAAAATTAACAAAGAGTTGTTACTCGCATATTGAGGCTTATTAGCCATGAAACTTACTATTAAAAATAGCGCAGTCCTTCAAGGGGGCTCTGCTAAGGCTGTAACTGTAGAGCAGATGGAGTTCGGTGAACTTGCATTGAATTACAATGCCAGTGATCCAACAGTGTTTTTCAAAGATAGTACTAACGCTATACGAAAGCTTCAAGTTGGCATTCAACCAGATATTGACAACGCTTCAAATCAATCTGGCACCTTCGATGATCGCTACCTGCGTAGTGACATTGGTGGGACTGTAGCTGGTGACATAACAGCAAATGGTTTTGTAGGAGGTGTGACTCGTATTGGATCGACCCCACCAACAGCTACAGCCCCAGGAGAACTCTGGTACAACACTGATGATGGACGCCTTTATGTCTACTATCAAGACGCTGACTCTGCTCAATGGGTAGATGCTGCGCCTGACACATTTGAACTAACTCAAAATTATTACACAAAAACAGAAACAAACAACCTGTTTGTATCTACTTCAGGTGGAACTATTTCAGGAGATTTGACTGTAACAGATAAGCTAATTCTTGAATCACCAAATGGGACTAAATATAGACTAAAAGTGACTAACTCTGGTCAACTTCAAGTATTAGCTCTCTGATAGATAGAATTAAATTAGCAAACTGTGTAGCATAAAATGGCCGTATTGAATTTCCCAGCGTCTCCCAACAATGGGGATACTTACGTTGAAAATGGTGTAACTTATACGTATTCAGGTACGGCACCTAATGGTTTTTGGCAGGCAGATAACCAAAACGTTGCGCCAACACCAGATCCAAATATAACGGTCACAGGCGCATTGACCGTAGATTCTGAGTCAGGCACAGGCAATGCAGTTGCTTTTTTAGCCTCAGATGGTCAAGTAAAACGAGGCGATGCAAGTACGTCATTGGTAGGACCATTTGCTCTTAAGGCAGGAGATACGTTTGTAGGGAACGTGATCCTGAGCGCAAATTCACGATTAGGCGTAGGGACTGCATCTCCTGTATCTGCAATTAATGCTGAAGGTATTAGGCCAGAAATTACTCTTACGAATACATCTACCGGCGAAACCGGAGTTACTTTTAAATCCAGTACAGGTGGTAACGATGGCAAACTTGTCTATAACTGCACTTCGGATAAGTTAGAAATTTATACTGGTGACATTACTGGCTTACCTGAGTTGGTTCTGGATTCAACAGGTAAATTAGGACTAGGTAATAATTTTCCAGAAGCAGCACTGGAGGTAAGAGATGATAGAGGATTACAGATAGCCAAGGCAGACGGAGCTTCAAAATGGAGATTTACTCCCACAGCTGAATTGAGTTTGACCGAAGAAGTTACGGGCAATGACATATTTAAAATCCAATCTGATGGCAAGATTGGACTGGGTGGTGCTCCTGACCCATTGAATAACTACAACCTATTATCTGTATTCGGTAAGGGTATAGCCATTGATAAAGGAACGGGCACAGAATCAGGCATTGTATTTACCAATGGAGAACAACAAAAAGCTAAGCTGCTTTACGACTATTCAGCTAGTGAAGTCCAAATTGAAACCAATGGTTCTGATGTTCGTATAAACAATGTAGGCTCTATTGGAGTTAGAACAACAGCTCCTTCTGCACCTCTGCATGTAAAAGGTCAAGTTAAAGTAGAAGATTCTCCAATTACTCTTGTTGACGGATCAGATATTGTCAATATTGAGCATGATTATATTGGCTCGACAACCAATAGTCCATTCTCTCTTAGGACAAATAATGCAGACAGATTAACTGTTTTATCTAACGGCAATGTCACAGCAACAAGCGCAGCTTCAAACCCAACATTCCTGTTTCAAAGTACTGGTACTGGCAATAGCAAAGCGGCTGCAGCATTTACAGTTAAATCTAGTGCTACTGCAACTAACAGGACTGCTAGCCTATCTCTTAATGCAGACGGTGGTGACGTCAGCTCTCCAGGCACCTTTAAAATTAGTCAGGATGGCAATCAGGACGTTTTCTTTGAACAAGATGGAGGTAACAATATCTCCTTTAAATTCCAAAATACCGACGTAGCGCATCTGTCATCTTCAGGAAATGTCATTGTTGGTGGTACTGTTGGCGCAACCAATGGCAACAAACTAACTATTGATGATACAAGTCAATCAGGCTTAAGCTTGATTACTGACGGAAGTGTTGGCGGTCAACTTGGTCATCCAGAGGGCCGTAGATTTGGTTGTGATGTTGAGCTAAACAGTTCAAATAATTTGATCATCAGGAACAATGAACTAAACAAGAACATAGAGTTTATTGGTGATTACTCAACTTTGATGACACTTGTAAATGCCAGCTCCCTCAGGCAGCAGGTAGTTATTGGTGGTAGTACTCATTGGAACGAAGATGAGAATGTTCTGTTGACTGTTGGTGATGCAGGAAAAAATGTAAGTGGTGTTGAGCTTAGAGGTAGTAATTCTCAAGCAATTAAGTTCACGGAAACCAATAATCCAACTGATGATTTTAGTGAACTGTTCCATGCTCCTTCTCAAGGCTTCGCTTTCAAAACGAGTACCAGTTCTCCTGAGAAATTCAGAATTAGAGAAAATGGCAGAATTGAGACTTACACCACAGCACCTAATGCTGCTTTTGATATAGGCACAAACAGAGCTGCATCGAGTACAGAAATATTGATCACCGCTAATTCATCCATAACCAGCACAGGAAGTGGTGGTGTAAATGTGATGAAGATATACACTAACGGTGATGTTCAAAATACGAACAATAACTATGGTGCACTGTCTGATCGAAAACTCAAGAAGAATATTGAAAATGCGTCTTCACAATGGGATGACATCAAAGCTATACAGCTGAAAAATTACGAATTTAAAAATCCTCTAATGGGTACTGACAGGTACTTGGGAGTAATTGCACAAGATTTAGTAACTATTTCACCTGGACTGGTTAGTGAAACAGAAGACGTTGTTGTTAATGACACACCAGTATTTGATGAGAATGGCAATCCTGTGTTTGACAGTGATGGCAACCAAGAAACTGAACGTGTGGAACAAAAAACTGGTGAGACAACTATGAGTGTTAAATACTCCGTGCTTTATTTAAAAGCATTGGGTGCTCTGCAAGAAGCTATGACAAGAATTGAAGATCTTGAAACTCGTATCAATGCACTAGAGTCCTAATACATCAAAAGCACGATTGGTATACCATCTCCTCTCCTGATATCCGTTGGGGAGATATCTGCCATTAACTCGTGCACCTACTCGATCAATATCAGGCCAGCCATCACAGTACTCGTTCATACCATTATCGTCCCACCAAAAACCACTGATGCTCCAGGGATATTTTTTAGCAGTATATTCCTTACCTTCTTCTAAAATCTTTGGATCAGACTCGTCTTTGGAGTCTAGGTACTCACTAAATTTTGTATGGTTCCAACGTCCTGTCACTTGAATGTAGCCAGTTCCAGCAAACTTAACGCCATCACCTGCTTGATTATTACCCAAATCTTTTCTCCATTCGTAGTTGGTTCCTTCGTGGATTTCAGTGTCATAAAAAAGCCCACCGCTCTCATGCCCACACTGTCCCAGAAAATATGCCATTGATACTGTACTCATGTTGTACAGATCGACGCACCTTGCAAAGTCATCCATGCAGTCGTCACTAATCTGACTATTTGGGCGATTCATAATTCTGCCCATTTGAGTTTTAGTGACCGGCCATGGCAACTTCTCTTCAGCCACTTCGACCGTACCTAAAGGTGTACGGTAAGCTTTAATCCAATCAGATTGCTCACTTTTAAGATGCTTAGGTAAGCTATTAAATAAGATCTCTAGAGCCTGTTCTTGATGAGGCTCGGCTTTATAGTATTTAAAAAAATTCTTAAAGCCTCGTAAATCTAGCATTTTATTTGATAACAACCACGTCAATTCTACCAACTACAATATAAGTATTGGAGGCTCTCTATGTCAAAAGAAGAACGTCAGATGTTCTGGGACGCTGTCGAAAGTGGAGAGAATCCACTCTTGTCAGTAATGCATGGGCTCACTGAAAAGTGGGGATTACCCGCCATTATTATGTGTCTTGGTGATATCGCACAAATTCTTGCTGAAGATGCAGAGACAGCAACCAATTTGACTCCTAATCAACGGGGTTTAATCATGGGTGCTTGCGCCCAAGTGTGCCAATTGAGTGATCAAATGCACGCTGAGATGGACTTTTTAGAAGAGGCTGAAGCAAGCAATGGCTGATCGTGCAGGAGCAAAGAAAAAGACTGCTGCTTGGACCCGTAAAGAAGGTCAAAACAGCGAGGGCGGTCTAAATGAAAAAGGACGTAAGTCCTATGAGAAGGAAAATCCTGGCTCAAATCTCAAGCGACCACAGCCAGAAGGTGGAAAACGTCGTGATTCTTACTGCGCTAGAAGTGCGGGACAGATGAAGAAGTTCCCCAAAGCAGCCAAAGATCCAAATAGCCGTTTGCGTAAAGCACGGCGTAAGTGGAACTGCTGATCATGGCCACGTTTTATACAGGCAATACGGGTAGAAGTAGGGGACCACACCTTGATTTTCGTGTGTGGGACGTTGAAAAAGGCTCGTACATTGACCCAACCCCATTCACTAAGGCACTGTCTTCTGATGGAAAGGGTATTGATCAGTTCACATTGACCAGCCCTTATGGGGCTGATCGCGGTAGTTACACCCATAAAGGTGTTGACTATGCAACTGAGATTGGAACACCCATTGACGTTGATGGCCAATTCTTAGGAACATTCAACGATGGTGGCGGGGGTATTACTAGTCAGTATGCGTATGTGGGTGACGACGGGAGGGCCTATGACCTCCTGCTTATGCACGGTCGAGAAGGCACTGAAACCACTATGGGTAGTGCCAGAACTGACTTTGATTACAACTCACTAGGTATGTCATCTAGTGAAGGCTTAGATCCTGACGCTGATCCTTTGGGAACCCGTAAGGCAGCAAAAGAACGAGCTATTAACTATTCCACTATGTCCAAAGCAGAGATAAATGCTGCTTACGACCAGTTACGTAGGGATGACCCTGCTAAAGCACGAGTGGAAGGAATGAAAATGCATCAAGCAATCTTTGGTAAACGCTAATGTCTAACAAAAAAGCACAAGCATTCTTCGAGAAAAAGAAAGAAGAAACTAAGAAAAAGGCTAAAGATGGCAAAGTTGACACTAGCAAAATGCCACCAGCTCTTCGCAAACACTTTGAAAAGAAGCAAGGTAAGTAGTCATGGCTGAAAAGAAAAAATCTAAGGTCAACGAAGCGGGTAATTACACCAAGCCTGAGATGCGTAAGCGCATCTTCAATGACATCAAACGTGGCGGGAAAGGTGGAAAGCCTGGTCAGTGGAGTGCTCGCAAAGCACAAATGCTGGCTAAGCGATACAAGGAAGCAGGTGGAGGCTACAAAAACTGATGAGTGTTTTTGACCGCAAACGCCAGGATTTAATCCGCAAATACGAAGGTTTTGAGCCAGATGCGTACCAGCTGCATGGCGAGGACTTCCATACCATCGGATATGGCAGCACGTCTTATGAAGACGGCTCACCCATTGGTGCAAACGACAGCATGTCCCAAGAACGAGCACAGGATCTGCTGAATCACCACATTGACCGAACTCGTGAGATTGTTGCTCAAGACCGGGGATATCAAAACCTGCCCCCTAACGCCCAGGTGGCAGTCGATTCGTTCGCTTACAACACAGGGCCAAACTTCTTTAATGACGACGACGGATTCGGCACGATCAATGCAGCGATCCGTTCTGGTGACGCCCAAGCTGTAGCAGATGCTCTGCCTTTGTACGACAACGGCGGCCTGCCTGGTCTCGTTAGACGACGTGCAGAGGAAGCAGCTCTAGCAGTCAAGCCTGCATTTGATCCTGTTGATTCGACCCTGGCTAACGACCTGTCTCGGGCAGTAGGCACACCTGCTGTGCTGCAAGGGAAGCCAGTTATGTGGGGCGGCAAAGACTACGGGTGGCAAACACCTGCATCTTTCAAACTCATTAATCACCGATGAGCGAGAAGCGGGAGAAAGCCAAGGGATTGGCAAAAGCCTTTAAGAAAATGTCTCACCGCAAAAAAGGTGGGACTAAGGGCACGTTTACTGCAGCTGCAACTAAAGCGGGACATCCTGACACTCCTGATGGCAGGAAGGCTTATGCAAACGAGGTGCTTAAAGATCCAAATGCATCTTCTAAAATGAAGAAGAAGGCTAACTTCTATAAAAATGTAATTAATAAGGACTGATGGCTAAAGCGAAATCACAAAGGTCCTTAGATAGCTGGACCAAAGAAGACTGGGGAACTAAATCTGGCAAAAATAGTACTCAAGGTAAGAAAGCCACTGGTGAGCGCTATCTGCCGAAGAAAGCTCGTGAAGCCCTGTCTGATAAGGAATATGCCCGCTCTACTGCTAAGAAGCGTGCCGCCATTCGTAAAGGTCAGCAGCACAGTAAGCAGCCTGACGACGTGGCAAAGAAAACAGCGAGACATCGGTCATGAACGACATTCGCTTCGCTGGTCAGGTCTGGTTCCCACCAGCAAATTTGATGGGCCAAGGCTGTAATCGTCAGCCTGAAGGCTATCCACCAAGGGTGAAACCTCAGATGAGCCACGGCCCCTATTTGCTTGGACAGCCAAGGATTGACCGTCTGCAACGATAAGTAGCCTTTATTGGTTATGCCATTTTAGCGTGCTATTGTGAGGTACGCGCCTATTAAACAGAGGGTACGAATCCCACCCTCTCCGTTCCTTTGATCTAAGCCCACAACATGTGGGCTTTTTCAATAGCTTATCGATAGGCGTTGCTTATACACCCAAAATGGCCCAAATGAACGTACTTGACTTGACTGTCATGTTGAAGGAGGCGTACTCGCCTAGAGAAAGCACATATAAAGAGTGGCTCAAATCAATCAAACCAATTCAACATCTGTCTGTCCGAGATATCGGAAACGCAGAGGTTTTTCAATACAGGACAAATGGGCTAAAGACGCTATCCAAGAGCACACTCCGTACACGGATTGGCTACTTGAAAGCTCTTTGGAAGAAGGCACACAAATGGAAACTAATCGAAGGTGAGAATCCTTGGCTAGAAGCCGATGATGGGCTCAAGAGCAGGCGCAGAGACCCAGAGCTGCTGCCTTATGAGTTTTACTCTTACTACCACAACGATCCGTACTTTCAGTGCCTCTGGTATTCAGGCATGCGTATCGGGGAACTGGCTGGAATCTACCCAGAAAACGTCGTGACTACAGCACCTATCCCTTACTTCAACCTCGTTCACCAGGAGAACAGATTGCTCAAAAACGATTCATCAATCCGCAAGATTCCTATCCACCCTGCTTGTTTACCTTTTGTCAGCCGCCTCTACTTCTCTAAGGCCAAAGAGCCAGGTAGAAGTTGGAGTGAAAATTTTAGAGAGAACCTTGGATTACCTCAAGGTGACGGAGCACACTCACTGAGACACAGTTTTACAAGCAGAATGAGATTAGCTGGATGCGATTATTCGACTCTTAAGCGTTTACTAGGTCATGGACATAATGATCGAATTGAAAACTACGGCAAATTTCCTATTGAACTTTTATATACTGAGATCAAAAAATTGAGCTAAACAGGGATATACAAAAGAAGCAAAATATACTTATTGTTAAAATTTTAGAAGGACCCCTTTTCGGGCACGTTTACAATAGTAGTGAACTTATTATGATTCCCGAATACGTTCTAGCCGCAGGGTGTGCGTCACTGCTGTCTCTGTTTGGAGTCGCTTTTAGGAAAATTGACCATGCAGATCGCAGGATGGATGCTTTGGAACTGAAAGTTGCTGAGAATTACGTGACTAAGCAAGAGTTTCGTGAGCAGTTTATGGAACTGTTTAGAGTCCTAAACCGGCTTGAAGACAAAATTGATGCTCATGTAGGTGAGAACAGAATGCTTATTGAGCAGGTCCGGCGAAAGCATCCTAATTGAACTACGAAGCTACGCTAACTACGCTGCTCTATATATAAACCTGTTTAAAAGTCATATATAGGGGAGATATAAAAAGAGAGTTATAGGGATTTAGGGTAGTTACCGTAGTTGTGTAGCAAGTAGAATATTAGGAGAGTTATATAAACTTATGGAATTTTTAGCATCCGCAGAATTTTGGATTATTGTTGCAGCTGTTAGTGAGATTATTGCACTCAGTCCGCTGAAAGATAACAGCATTGTTCAGCTGGCTTTGCGTGTCGTATATCAACTGAAGCCTGGAAAAAAGCTCTGATACCTGACGATGGGCGCTGGATCTATAGGTTCAGCACCCGTTCACATTTAGATGAAGTAAACAGAGCAATTCAAGCTAAAAAATTTTATGCAACTCTGCCTCGCAAGCTCGATGTGGAGATAGAGGAGTATGTCAAAGCAACAGAAGAAGCCTATGAAAATGAATGGGAGTATTGGGAAAAATTAGAAGGTGACACACCTTTAGGTGGCCCTATGCGTATTAGTTTTAAGAACAAAAAAGAATCGTAATCCTTGTATAGTAAAGTCAAGTTGCTAACAACAACGATGGGGATTCAAGAAGATTGGCGAGAGCTTATGTTCTCGCTCAATTGCTTACAGAAAGGCTCAGCTAAGAGACAGTTCAGACACGCAGTCAAAACAGCATGGGGAGGATTATGTGCTTACTGTAGAGAAGAAAGAGCCACTACTGTTGATCACTTGAAACCTAGATGTCGCGGTGGTTCTGATCTACGCTCCAATTTAGTTCCGTGCTGTGTAGACTGTAACCAGTCAAAAGGAAGTAGAGATTTTGAAGAATGGTTTACCACTCAAAGTTTTTACAATCGCATAGCACACGAGTTAATCAACGAATGGGTTGCTAATCACAGACCTCGCTACGAAGAAGCCAATGAATCACTTAACGATAGAACAACGATTTGCATTGCAGAGAGCCCGATACGAAGCGGGTCGCATGTCCCGTCCTGCGCTTGAGAAGACCGTTGTAAGGCTTCTCCGTTCCCGTATGGAACAGAAGAACGACATTCAAGAAACACTGGCTTCTAGCGGCATCTTGTTCAAGATCCAAGAAGAAGCAGGTCCGGCAGCTGAGATCATTTCAGAAGAAACATTTGTCGATATCCTGAGCATGCAGGACGACGACACAATCAATCCTGACATTGAAGATGTTGGCTGGGAGGATGAGGATTTAGACGGTGACGACCTCATGTTCCTTTAAGTAATACATTAGACTTACATTAAATATCGGAAACAACAATGCTTGGATATGTAATCGGCCCTTTACTGGCTTTGGGGTTAGGTATGAAGTTTACTGCTTACACCAAGGATGAAACCATCAAAGTGCTCACAGCGAGGATTGAGAAACTGGAGGTTGAATCTGAACAGAAGGCAGCGCAATCGATGCTTATGACGATGACACCTTTGATCAAGAAAGTAAAAGATATCTCAACTACTCTCGGGGTATAATAAGAAAGGTCAGAAAATAAGCCGTGGCAGTCAATCTAAGAAACAAACCGATTGACAAACGACGGCTTAAAGCTGAAGACCGTGGATTTGATACGTCCAGTCGTCAGCGGGCTTTGGCTAGGGCTAGGCAGAGGCGTGGACAGGCTGCTTATGAGAACAACCGTCAGCCAAATACAACGCTGCGCTATTCAGGCGGTAACGCCTTTGCACCTGGCATTCAGACGCAGCAGATGCGGATGCAGGAGCTGAGTGCCCAGAAGGCACGCAACATGGAGCTGAGGCCGCCTAAAGAGCCGTTGCCAGATATCTTCTAAAAGGGAAGCCCCACTGGTGATCAATCCAGCAGGGCTTTCAATTACGGGGATGGAAACTCCAAAAAACTCCCCAACTTTTATGCAAGTGAGCCTGACGGAGTTCTTCTTCGGCTCAACAAATTTATACTAACTAATAATAATTAGTTTGTGGTCAGGATTACCAAACACCAGGGATAATTTGTCCGGTGATTGCGTATGCACCAAGAGCAGCGATAACGCCCAACATGGCCAGTCGGCCATTGAGTTTCTCTGCTTTTTCGTTGTGTGTAACAGTAACAGGTTCAAAAGTCATGATAGGTTCCTTAGCAAAAATGTTTTGACGGTTTAAATCTTCAGTTGTAATGGTCATAATTATTAATAATCTCTTTACATTGTACGGTATAAAGTATCAAAGAGCGTTACCTCTAGGTAATACTTCTTCGGGGAACACGAAGTTCTCATGCGGCTGATCAGCCGGAGCCATCCAGGCACGTAAGCCTTCATTCAGCAATATGTTCTTTGTGTAGAACGTTTCAAACTCGGGATCTTCTGCAGCTCTTATCTCTTGCGAGACAAAGTCGTAAGCACGTAAATTAAGGGCGAGGCCAATAATGCCAATGCTAGATACCCACAGACCCATAACAGGTACAAAGAGCATAAAAAAGTGAAGCCAGCGCTTGTTGCTAAAAGCCACACCAAAGATCTGAGACCAGAAGCGATTGGCTGTAACCATTGAATAGGTTTCTTCCTCTTGTGTAGGCTCGAATGCTTTGAAGGTATTTGATTGTTCTCCATCTTCATACAGCGTGTTTTCTACAGTTGCGCCATGAATTGCGCACAGCAGAGCACCACCAAGTATCCCTGCTACTCCCATCATATGAAACGGATTAAGCGTCCAATTGTGGAAACCTTGTAGGAAAAGTAAGAAGCGGAAAATAGCGGCAACGCCAAACGATGGCGCGAAGAACCAGGACGACTGTCCCAGAGGATATATAAGAAAGACGCTGACAAAAACAGCGATAGGACCAGAAAAAGCAATTGCATTGTACGGACGTATTCCTACGAGACGACTGATTTCAAATTGACGAAGCATGAATCCAATCAGTGCAAATGCACCGTGGAGTGCGACAAAGTTCCAAAGACCACCGAGCTGGCACCAGCGAACGAAGCTGCCTTGCGCTTCTGGACCCCAGAGCAACATCAGCGAGTGACCCATTGCGTCAGCTGGTGTGCTTACCGCCGACGTGAGGAAGTTGGCTCCTTCGAGATACGAACTGGCAAGACCATGGGTGTACCAGGAGGTGACGAAGGTGGTTCCTGTGAGCCAACCGCCAATAGCCATATAAGCAGTTGGAAACAGAAGGAGGCCAGACCAACCCACAAAAACAAATCGATCACGTTTGAGCCAGTCATCAAGTCGATCAAAGACAGCGAGCCCGTTTCCAGATAGTGTTCCATTATTTAGTGTTGTCATTGTTTTACTAGACGTCTGTTTATAAGTTCATCGATTGCGAACATCCCACCACCAGTGAGAGTAATACATAGTGCGCCACTTAAGTAGAGCACAAGTAACTCTAACAAGTAAATGTTAAAACCGGTGGTTACAAGTGCGTGATAGATACCAACACTTGCTGTGCTTGCAATCAATAAGCCACCAACACGTGTAGCAAGACCAGTGATGAGTAGCCAGGAGCCGAAGATTTCAGAGAAAGCTGCGGCATAAGACAGCAGGATTGGGAATGGCAGATGCAATGGCCGCACAAAAGCATCAGCAAAGTTGTCAATGTTTGCAAGCTTTTCATATCCATGATGGATAAGCATCGTGCCAAGTAATACACGAAGTATTATCAACCCTACTGATTTAGTCATTATGAAAAAAGATAAAAAAAAGCCCCTGTTATAGGGGCTATATGTGAGGTATTAACCGATGGCAGGTGCTTGCAGAGCCACAGGTGTGGACTCAGCAGCAGCCAGGTCAAGGGGGAAGTTGTGAGCATTGCGCTCATGCATAACTTCAAAGCCCAGGTTGGCGCGGTTCAGAATGTCAGCCCAGGTGTTGATCACATGGCCTTGGTTCTCAACGATTGACTGATTAAAGTTAAAACCATTGAGATTGAATGCCATGGTGCTTACGCCCAGAGCAGTAAACCAGATACCAACGACTGGCCAAGCTGCAAGGAAGAAGTGCAGGCTACGGCTATTGTTGAACGAAGCGTACTGAAAAATCAGACGTCCGAAATATCCGTGAGCTGCAACGATGTTGTAAGTCTCTTCTTCTTGACCAAACTTGTAACCATAGTTTTGAGAGACGGTTTCAGTTGTCTCTCTAACAAGGCTAGAAGTGACCAAGCTTCCGTGCATAGCACTAAACAAAGACCCACCGAATACGCCAGCAACGCCCAGCATATGAAATGGGTGCATGAGGATATTGTGCTCCGCTTGGAAGACAAGCATAAAGTTGAAAGTTCCAGAGATACCGAGGGGCATCCCATCAGAAAAACTACCTTGTCCAAAGGGATATACCAGAAAGACAGCAGATGCAGCAGC
>Ga0163109_10001647_pt1 | contig 17639 bp, 32 predicted proteins | sample CRUFie1St13metaG_FD_108704 | JGI IMG/M metagenome (GOLD analysis project Ga0163109, IMG submission 108704) | Marine microbial communities from the Costa Rica Dome - CRUD Field 142mm St13 metaG | ecosystem: Environmental > Aquatic > Marine > Oceanic > Photic zone | place: Costa Rica: the Eastern... | reverse complement strand
TTTGTTCAACATGTCGATAGTCATGTCATCAGCTTTTGCGGCTTGTAGCATAATAGTGCTAAAAAATGCAAGTGCCATGGTTAGTAATATAGATTTGTTCATTTTTTGTCCTTTATGTTTAAGTTCATCGGAGAATATTGTTCTCCATTATAGCCTGATCCCGTTTTCCCCTTGCCTGTTTCAACGCCGCTGTTACATCCAACAACGACAACTAATAAAAAGAATATACTACACATAGTAACTCTTTTTGTCCAGTAGATAAACGCATCAAATGTGCGTTCGGCTTCCGCTTGTGCGCTTTCTCTGGGTGTCATTCGCCTATCCCAAAACAAGGCAGTATAGGTGTCATTTTACAATACCGTGCATAATCATCATGTCCAACACTAGCATATGTCATGCCCATTGGGACAAATATAATAAAAGCACTTAAAATTAAAAATGCCCATCCTAGTCCTTTAGTAGTGCAATAGTTTGTTTGTTCGCTCATTTAGAGTCCTCCTATGCAATACTATATAGTGGGCTAGGGGGAAAAGTCAAGCCCACTATTGAAGTTTTTTTGTGCGTTAAATTGTAGCACTATTTGCCATTAATTATATCAAGTTCTTCTTCGGTGTAAGGCCACATTATAGAACACCTCCCCAGAATAGTCCGTTGATTATCATCATTGCTACAAGTATCGACATCATCAGTGTAAATGCAAATGCACCATGTAAAAAGTTTTTCCAATTAAAGTGCATTATTTTTCTCTTTGATATCTTTTAGTTCCATCATCAATGCATTTGCTTCTTTGTAGTAACCTTGACGTGCAAGTTCACTTGCCGCTCTGGATCTTCCTGCTGTTTCAGTAAAAGCGATTATTGCCGCCATCACTCCAATTAGCAGTGTACGTGCTTGAGCACATACCTTGCATGTTATATCCCATGTTGTTGCTGTAATTGCTGTCATAATTATACCCATCCCTTTAAGTTCATGTTAGTTTCTGTTTCTTTTTCTGCCTTTACCATATCATATGATCGTGCCGCAATGCTTCTTATTTCACTTCGACTGATGCCTAAGTCATGTAAATCTCTATCATTTAAGCCTGATAGTTCTGCGATTGTTTGACGTTCTAATCTACGTGCTTCTAGATAACGTTGAAAGCGTCTTACTAGATTTGATAGTCCGTCAAGATGTAGCCATGTTGTAGCCGTTAAAATTGCCTGTGTCATTGTGTAATTCCTCCTACGTGTGGTGGTGTTTTTCCACCTGTTAGTTTCATGTAATGATACGCCCATTGCCAGTCATTTGCGTATTCTGTTTTAGCCCATATCAGCATGTCGTTATCGCTGGGTGACTTTCGCCCAAACATGCTCACAAGACTATTGTATAGCTTCTTTGCCATATCCAGTCTCCTATTAAGTTTTTTGATGCTTGAGGGAAGCAATACCCCGGTCTCTTCCGGCGTCACCACGATACCTATTTTTCAGTACCACTTGTAAGGCATGGGATATGCCCTAGTCTTTCCTAGTGCCACTCATTTTTTCTAAGCTGAGGTCGCTTTTTCTTACACTGTTATTTATAAAATAGGACAGCTATACTGTACTATTTAGGTGCCGCTTTTATTGCAGACACGTTATGCAATTACTGCATATGTATATTATATAGTGCTGAAATTTTAAAATTCAAGTTTTAAAAGTAATTTTTTTGTATGCGCTGTTTTTACACACCCATTGCATTGACTGTGATTTGTGCAAACTGTTCTCTTGGAGCACTTTTACTTGGAATAATACTTACAGCAAAGCTACCCAAATGTCCTGCTTGCTTCATTTTAATAATATCATCACCTGTGCGTCCTAGTCCAGTTTTTCCTCTTGTGAAACTAACTAGCAAATAAGCGTCGAAGTTATCTCTTGCTTTGTACCATTCGAAGTTTTGTTTTACAAAATTGTTTTCAATCTCTTCTCGATTTTCACTACCAAATGCATTTGCCATAGCACCGCCATATTGGTCACCAAAGTTTGGCTTGAATATATCCATTGCAATTTGTTTACGTAGTTTAACATTATTAGCATCACTAGTTGGCAACTCTGCATTCATTGCATCAATAAAAGGACCAATGCCTACTGTTCCGCCTGCTTTTGCTTGAATGCTTGCAACTAAGTTTGGCAAATACTGTTCATATTTTAGCAACGTATTCATTTGATTCTCTTGACTAGCGCCGCCGTGTCCTAAACGTCCGCCACTGCCTTTTGAACCCATTGCTGCTTTTACTTCAACTTTACCAATACCATCAATCTCAGTATCACCTTCGCCTTGTGCAAGTCTGATTTTGTTACTTAACATTGCAAGTGCAAACTCGCCTGGACCTTTTTGTTTCTCACCAACACCATAACCTTTTAGTGCATTAAATGCTTTCATTGCAACTGCATCACCATCAAATACAGCATTAAAACTGTTTACTGGTTTAGCAAGTTCTGAGATATTAATAGCACCACCACCTTCTAGTTTCTTTAAGAAACTATTCATTGCAGTATAGTCGCTGTCTAATCTACTGATGATTTCTGCTACATTACGTCTATGAACTTCAAGTGTTTGAGGATTCATGTACTCATCAGCAGTTGTTGTTGAAAAAGCACTTTCAATTTTACTGTTAAAATCACTGCTATTGAGTAACTTCCAAATACGATCCAGCATTGCGGCTTGTTGTTCGTCATTGGCGTCTAGTCCGCTTATTGTACGGATAATATTATCTTTCTCTGTAGAAAGATCTTCATACTCTCTGATAAAATCTAAGGCTCTCATGCACTTATTTATCAGTTACCAGTCGTTGTGTTTTCATATGTTCGATTGAACTGATTGTGTACTCTTATAAATGTTGTACACTTTGCTAGTTGCTTGAGTTTCATAGCACCTACATATGTTAGTGTACTGCGTACACCTCCAAGAATGTCTTGTAGTGTTACAATTACCGGACCTCTGTATGGTACTAGCACTGTGCGTCCTTCACTGCTACGATAGTCTTTGAGACCTTCAAAGTGTTTATCGTTGGCTGTTTTACTGCTCATACCATAGAACTGTACAAACTTTTTTTGTTCAAATACAGGAAGAAAACTATCACGTGAAGGAATCTCTCCGTTCATTCCATCATCATGTTCTTTTACATATTCGCCTGTAGCATAATGTTTGGTGATTACTTTGCCACCACCCTCATCATGTCCAGCAAGCATGCCACCCAGCATTACAAAGTCGGCACCGCCAGCGAAAGCCTTTGCAACATCACCAGGACAAGTACAACCGCCGTCAGCAATGATATGTCCACCCAATCCATGCGCCGCATCGGCACACTCCATAACCGCACTAAGTTGGGGATAGCCCACCCCAGTTTGTATGCGAGTCGTACAAACCGACCCTGGTCCGATTCCGACTTTGACGATGTCTGCTCCATTTAGTATCAACTCCTGTGTTTGATCTGCGGTGACAACATTACCTGCAATGATTACAATATTTGGATACAGTGTTCTAAATTCTTTTACATATTCTATAAAGCGTTGACTATATCCATTGGCAACATCAATACAAACATACTTGAGTTGATCCCCAACTTGTTCGTATACTGCTCTAAATTTTTGTTGATCTTCTTCTTTAATGCCAATGCTCATTGCAACATTCTGTGTACGAAATGTTTGTGTATCATCAAAATAATCAACAAGTTCATTTACACTGTATGTTTTTACAAGACAAGTAAATACTTTAAATTCAGCTAGTCTGTCAGCCATTTCAAATGTACCAACACCATCCATGTTACTTGCCATAATAGGAATGCCTTCATAATGATATTCAGCATTTTCTTCATTAGCATAATTAACAAATTCAAATTTGCGTTCCATGCGCACTTCTTTGCGTGAACCCAAGGTACTACGCTTTGGACGAATCAGAACATCGCTGTAGTCCAATTTTACTTCATCTTCAAGTCTCATTTAATCCTCTTCTACGATTACGTTTAAAGTATATCCAGCAGTACGACTAATCATTTGACATTCAATGCATTTCTGCTCTGCTATTTCATAGTAGTATACACCAGCTATACCTTTTCCCTCGTTGTGAACTTTAAAAGTAATTTCTTCTGCTTTTTCTTGTGTATGATTGAAAACTCGTTTAAGCAACTCGATTACAAATTCCATTGGAGTTGTATCGTCATTATGAAGCACGACCTTAAATTTATTAGGCCGTGGGATTTTAATGCTTGTGTCTCTGACAATTTTTTCTTTTGTTGCTTCCATGGTGTAATATTTATCGTAAATCGCGGGGGATTTCTCCCCCACTTTATTTTACTTTATTTCAATTGTTCTAGGTTTCTTCTCTTCAGGAATAATACGCTCTAGGTCTACATAAAGCATACCGTTTTCCATTCTTGATCCATTTACTACTACATCATCACTCAATGTAAAGTTACGCTTGAACTTACGCTGACTGATGCCTTTGTGTAGCCACTCCCAACCCTTTGGCTCTACTTCGCCTTCTGGATTGTGTTCAATTGTAAGCACACCATCTGCTACAGTAATTTCCAAATCTTCTTTGGCAATACCTGCTAGTGCGATTTCAATTTGAAACTTGTCGCCATCACGTACTATATTGTAAGGAGGATAACCTGTGCTATTTGTGTTGTGTTCTACGTATCTAAACATGTCGTCAAATACTTTATCAAACCCAACTGCATAAGGTGTAAGTTTATTAAGATCTAGTGTTGTTAATCTGTTCATCATAATCGCTCCCTTATACTTTCACTGCATTTGTATATGCAGTTGTCAATGATTCAGTTGCAGTCGCACAACTTTTTACAAAGTTAGTGTTTGCTTCAGCCATAATTTTTGCAGGCTTAGTAAACTGCTCACTTGGATCAATTGTGTTTAGGAAGGTTTTTGTTTGTGTGTGGATCGTATCCACAAGGTTATTAAAATATTCTGCTTTCATAATTTTCTCCTTTTTCAAGCAAGATAATTTTAGTAGACCCTATTGGCATCTACATGTTTATTTATTATCTAGGGACTAACCGTGGTCCCTAACGAGCTTATTGAGTAGCTACCCTATTCTTTTATATCGTTTCCCAATGTCTTATCGGGTTTGTTTGTTTGTACTAGTGTGTGTCTCTTATCATACACCTATACTTCTTATCTAGGTGTTCTCCTTTCTTGTTACAGTTCAGAGAACCTCGTTAAAATGAGTAGGGAGGACTTTGGGTTCACCTCCAACCAGGTCGACCGAGATACCATTCTCTAAAGCCCCTGGAACTTACTTCCGTCCGGTAGGACGATGTGATTCTCGGTCGCTAAACTTCGAACCTGGCTACCACGCCTAAGCAATCAAGTTATGCCTCTTGGTCAGACACGTTTCCTTGCACTACTCTAACAAGACCGTCGCCTTATTAATACTTAATATAATACTGGTTGAACCAAATGTCAACCCCTAATTCCAATTTTCTTTCATTTTTTCTTGTAATTTTAACCATCGCTTACGTGCTTGTGCTTTTTCACGTTTTCTTTTAGCACTAGGTTTTTCGAAATACTCGTTTTTGCGCATGTCTTTTACCATGCCCTCAGAGTTCATCAGCTTCTTTAAACGTCTTATCGCTCTAGCAACATCATTATTGCGAACTTCAACGTACAAGCCGCTTTTGGTATGTTCTTTGTTATTTCTCATTCTTTCCTCGTTAATATCCCTATCAAACGATTACCGTTTAAACTAGGTTTACTATCCCACTCTGTGTTTTCAACAGTGGTTAAGATTTTTTCCATAAGTTCAAATCCAACTTGCTTATTGGCATTTTCTCTGCCTTTGTATCTGATAATACATTTAACCTTGTTACCTTTACTTAAAAATCTTTCTATATTTCTAAGTTTAGTTTCAAAGTCGTTGGTGTCGATATTTAGTCTAAATTGAACTTCTTTGACTACAATCTGATTTTCACGTTGTTTTTTAGCGGCTTCTTTTTCTCTTTTCTTCTGTTCATAAAAATATTTGCTGGCTTGCAAAATTTTAGCAACAGGAGGATCAGCCTTTGCGTTTATTAGTACAACATCTAGATCTCTATGTCTAGCAGTATATATAGCTTTATCTAGTGTCATTACCCCTAACTGTCCTTGATCATCAATAATACGTAACATCTTATAAGGAATGTTACGGTTGATCATCTTGACTTCTTTTTTTTCTCTAAATGGTCTTCTCATCATTTAGCCATGTTTAAGCAGTAATCTGCATAGTCTTTGATACTTTCCATAATTGTATATTCTCCACTACAGTTTAAAAGTTTAATTAAATTTGTTTTCTTTTCACCAATAAAAACTTTCCTCTCAGGATTAATCATACTGAGAACCAAACCTATATCATTTAGTTGATCTAAGTCTATATAAGTTGTATCACTGAAATTGATCATACTCAGTAACCAAGCACTGTTTGAATCTGTAATTTTTCCGCCTGGATGGTATATGGTTACGCTTGTTGTATTGAATAATGTTTCGTAGAGTTGTTCTACTTCCGATACAAATTCTTTTCTAGGACTCAATATTGTTATAATTGGGCCATCAACTGGTAACATCATATCGGGTGGCGTAACGGTGTAAATTGCATTTTCCCTCATGGGGTTTATGTTAATCCTTTTTAGTTTTAATAGTTACACTTTTTATTGACTTACCTGTTCCAGCAAGTCTGCCATCTGGCGAGTACAATTTCATATTTTGTCTCTCACTGAGTTCTTGAGCTGTAAGTTCATTATCAGCTCTAGTATCAGTATAAGGGTCATATGGCTTTGTGTCAACCTCTTTTTCTAATTCTTTCTGAACTTCTGCTAATACCTCAGGATCTGCTTTTTCCAAAAGTTCTTCTACTGTATCCAAGCTGTCTGGTTCGTTGTCAGGCTTTATAGGAGCATGTGCAACTTCTATATCATCTATATTTCCATCTTTGTCGATACCAGGTTTTACATTTTCAGTTTGGTTTTTTTCTGCCATAAACTGCAATTCGGCAATGTCACTTGCCATTTCTTCTTCGTCTTTTGGCTTTCTATTCCATTCAAATGTATACTGACTTGCAATTAAAAGTAGCACTGCCAAAGGATCAAATACAAATATAATTGTTATAATAACCCAACGAACTGCTTCTTCTAGTATACCTCTATCTGCTTCTTCATATATGAATTCAGCAATGTATTTGATAGGTCCTACTTCAGCTTCTAGTTTTCTATACTCTGCTTCTAACTTATACTTTTCTTCTGTAAGTTTATCTATTTCTATGTTAGCAGATTTAATTTTTGCATTTTGTTCATCTATAATTGCATCAACATCTGCACCGCCATCAACTCTAATTTTTTCTCTTAACTGTTGAATTAACAACTGACTCGCATTTACTTGATCATCTGCGCTTTTACGTATCCTAGCAATTTCATCTCTGGCTGTTGCAATTATTGGGGATTCTGTTGCCCTAACATCATCAATTTTAGCAAGCATTTGCATTTCTCTGTCTTTGAGTGCAGGTATTTGTTTGTCTCTGATGTCTTTAACAACACCACTTAATCTTGTTCTTTCTTCATCTACTGTGCTTTTTGCTTCAGCTCTTAATTGACTTACTTGGTCGTTGATGCCATTTATTACTATCTTTTGTTGTTCAATCCAGGCATTAGCCGATGCCCTGGTTCTTGGGCCTACGCTACCATCAGCAACACTACCAATTGTAGTTTGTGCTTGTTTGATTTGTTCACGTTCTCCACTAGCGATTTGACCTTCAACTTTGACTATAGTTGCTTGTATATTTGCAATTTGATCTAACAATGGCTGAACTGCACTGTTGTCTACACGAAGACCAGCTATTTTTTCTTCGTATTCTTTAGCACTGGTTTCTAATCTAACTATCTCATCTTTGATGTTGTTGAGTTGGTCTTCGTATGGTTTGGTTCTGTCAGCATCTGCGCCTCTTGCATCTGCAATAATTTTTTGTTGTTCATCTATAGCAGGTTGTATTCTTGTGTAAGCATTGTCGATGCGTTGTTGTTCTTTTTCAATCTGTGCTTGGATTTCGTCGTTTCTACTGCCAGTACTGCTTTCTGCCTTTGTAATTTTTTCTTCAGCACGAGTAATAATGCTATTAAATCTTGCAAGTTCACTTTCTATTCTTTGTACTTGTTCTACACTTTCAAGACTAGCACTGGTTTGTTCAATGTGTGCTTTACTAAGGAAACCAAATATACCCATACTTGTAATAAACATGAGTACTACAACTGCTATACTTAGATAACTTTTAAGCCACCAAGTTGCTTGTTTCCAATATCTATGTAACCAAACTGCGGTTACAAGTTTACCTATCTCTAATGCGCCACCCATAATCATAATAGGTACTGCGGCGGCGGCAAAAATAGCTACAAGACCAGCAATGCTATAATATATTGCTACTGCTGAAATTGACAAGGCTGTTATAAAAACTAATAATCCTAGAAACATTTATTCTCCAAACTTTTCGGCAAATCCGTCATCAATAAGTTTTTGATTAACGCTGATTTTGCTACCCGTTGAATCAATTGTATACAGTTGACCCATGATACGTCCAGCTTTACCTCTTTTGTTTACAATAGTTTCACAAATAAATTCACTACCTAAATACTCAGTGAGTTTATTTTTACTTGCTAGAGCACTGTTTCTATCTTCTTCATTATTACTGCGAATATCTTTTACATTCACACCATATAATTTAATTCTCTGTCTAATGGTGACATTGAAGCCCAAGTCAATGATTGCATCAACTGTGTTGCCATCTATCACTCTAATTGTGTTGCATTGATATGTGTACATGCAAAATCCTTTATATTGTTACTATTTATCGGAATTTACACGATTTTGTGTTTGCGACTGCATCCAACGTTTTGCAATTGGACTAGCTGGAGGTGTCTTTATAAATTTTCTAATTTCGGTTTCTACGTTTTCAAAATTTTCTTTACGGCTTGGATCTTCCAAACCTCCGCTGTTATCTACAACAAAAAATTTACCTGCACCAAATATCTGTTGAAACTTCATTATGTTCCCTTGTACTTGGCTCCACATTTTCTTTACTACGTTACTTGGTAACCTTCTATCTCTTTGTAGATTGCGCTCTTGAGCGACATCTTCGCTGGTGTTTACAAATAACATCATTGTGTCGTACCCCATTTGTTTGAGATCATCGCTCTGTTTTTTTACTTTATCGGGATCTTTTCCTGTGCCGTCAATAATGAGCCCAAGTCTTCCATGCAAGTGTAATGCTTGTTTACTCATAGTCAATTCTTTAGCACGATTGCGAACCGCTTGTCCTTGGTCACTATAAACCTGATCAGGGTCGCCTAAATCTATATCATCTTTTTTCGCTAGATATTCATAGATGTCATCACTGTTAATTTTTTTCAAACCAAAATCAGCCGCACTCAAAAGTGTACGGGCCACATAGCTTTTACCGCTACCTGGACCGCCTGCCATAAATATTGCTTTGAAAATGTGAGGATCATTAGGACCCTCACTAAGTTGATTGTTTATGATTTCGTTTACTAGCATATAATTATTTATGCTAGTTTAGGCTATTCCCAACGATAGAAAATATGGCTACCAATACGCCCAATGTGTTGCATGCCTCTGTCGTTTCTCCAGTCAGGTTTCACGTAAGTTGCATGATAGTGTGTAGCACCTTCTGTTATACCACGATGTTTGTTGGAAAACAGTATACTTCCTGCCACCATCTGTGAAGTAGCCCATCCTGTTTCATCGTCTGGTATATCATCTTTACCATCACAATACCAACTAAACTGACACATGTGTCTTACAGGATTGTAAACTCTTTGTTCATCAGGCAACTCTGGATCTTGCTTTGTCTTCCAACTTTCACGTACAGGTCCTTGAAAAACAACATCACAAATTGTATTTGGATATCTACTATCACGTACACGGTTAAGTACAACATCACTTACTGCATACATGTCAGCAAGATTGCTACCTCGTGCTTCGTAATAAACATTCAATGCCAAGCAGTGTGCTTGTCTATTGTCTATTAAATTTGGATAAACTTGGTTTTCAACTTCACTTTTGTCTACAATTACAAGTGCGTCTGGCTTTGCTTTTACCGTTTCTCCACTTGCATGTGGACTAGTAACCCATACTAGTGCAATTGCAATAGCCAAGCCACCATTGAATAGAAGTGATAATGTTTTTGCGATTATTCGCATACTCTACCTCATTTGTTATATTTACAATTCACCAATGCTCAGTTGTTCTTTAACTTTACCATTCTCGTCGACTAACTGAACACTACCATCTTTAATTTTACCACGTTGCATAAGATAAGTTTTACTTTTTATTTGATTGTTCATGTGTTTTAATGCCTGTTTTCTATTACTGAACAAGTCACAAGTTTTTGTTTGTATGCCGCCGTGATTATTGTAAAACACAGTTTCAACTTCATAAGTACTCATTGTATTACACTCCTTTGTAAACAATATAGTACTAAGAACTGTGTTTGTCAAGAATATTCAACAGGTGCAGTAGCTTCAAACTGTGCAACCATGTCTTTCTTCTTTAGCAAGAGTTTTTCTAAACTATAAATTGCCGCGTATTTCTCATCGCTGGCGCCTTCTTGAAATGCAATCAAAGCATTTTCAATTACATCAATATCTTCGAGAACGTCTACCATTACAACCTCCTAGTTAAAGTCTGCAGGACGAAGCTCAACGGCTTCTTCTAGTTCAGCATACATGGTATAGATATGCTTAACCAAATCACGTTTTACACTGTCTTGAAGTGGCATGCTCATTACAAGTGCATCTACTTCATCCAGTTTGTTATCAATAGCTTCGAGTGTTTCTTGTATGCTCATTATATTTCTTCCCAATCATGGCAACTTGGATTTCCATCGTATACCATTTGGTTATGTATTATAGCAAATATGGCTTGTTTAAATCTGTCGCCATATGTTAACAGTTGGTCTATCTCACGTTGAATATGTCCAGGCATTTTTAAATAATTGTCTGTAATATATTCATCTAAGTCTAACGTTTCATTTGCGTTGGCTAGGTTTGCTGAACATACCATGGCTACAATCATTAAAAATTGTTTCATATTCTCCTCATTTTTTAGATTAATTTTTTTGGTAACTCTGCCATACTTTGTGCAATGCATAGAACCAAAGACCATTGATAGTAGGTTCAATTAAAGCAACTGCACCCGCCTCCCATAGACTTGCACCTGTCATTATTCGCACAACTGTCATTGCAATCAAAACATGACCAATTGTGTAAATTAAAGCAAGTTTTACACTACTGTCTGCAGAAATTTTTTTAAGCAGATTGAATATACCAACTTTAAACTCGCTTAACATAAGACTTCCTTATATTGCTTCAAAGCCTGCGAATGCAACTTTGTATTTGCGATTACCGACCAACATTTGGTCACCTACTGAAGTAGAACGATGACCCCATTCTTTGCCACTTTCATCTTTATGAAGTGGAGCCATAACAGTAACGGCATCATTGTAGTCGCCGTTTTGTTCACCACCCTCAAAGTATTCTTTTTTAATACTCCAAGAACCCATCACGTTGTTTGTCCAACGATATGCATACTCCATAGCTGACATGTCATCTGTACCATCTGGTACATCAACAAAAGCTACTGTGTTTGGTACATCTTCAAACGCTGTGTGAATAACTGCTACTTGCATAATCATATCCTCTTTTTTAACTTACACTTACAGTATAACACCAAGATATCTTATGTCAACCTTTTTGTTAACTTTTTTCATAAATTATGCACAAAATTGACATCCGTTCTCGCCATTTACAGGTGGTGCAGGATTATTTGGGGTTCCAACAGGATCATTTGGTGTGCTTTGATCTTGTTCACTTGGTTGATTATCATTATTATCATTATTATCATTATCATTATTATCAGTATTATTATTGATATTCGTTGTAGTTGTAGTTGGATTATAATCATTGTCACCATAGCCAGCATCATAAACAGTATGCCAAGAGCTATTAGTGGTTTGACATGCACCCAAAGTAACTAAACAAAAAGCAAATAACACATTTTTCATTTCTATCTCCTAATAATGAATTTTGCTAAGGTTTACAGTAATATTCTTTGAACCATTTTGCTTAACCTGGTCATTATAAAACTTTTCAGCAGACTTGATCTGAGAAAACAAAAAATACTTGGTATAAACACTGTCTTTTGATTTGAGTGAAATACCTATACCATGCTTGCCTGTTGTGTTTTGTAATGCGGTTAATACGTTCATAAAATCTCCTACTGTTTAATTATACTTACAGTATACAGTAAGATATCTTGAATGTCAAGTTTTTTCTATCATCATGTTTAATATAATGGTTGTTCTAATGTTATCTCTTAGGTTATGATACGCATGCCATGTATCATCAGTTCTTTCAAAATACATAGCTCTATTGTGTCGCCATTCAGCTTCTTTGACGACTGGACCATTTCTAGTTTCATATAGTAGTGTACCATTACCATCATCACCTAGATATACAACTGTTGATGTTAATTTTTCAGCGATGTCATTGTGTACAGGATAGCTCATTCTATTGCCCATTATACTGAACTGCATTTGTAAAAATGGTTCACTGCCAGCAGGCGGTTGCCATCTAACTGCTTCTAACATTCTTGTGTGTGCATCATACACGCCGGACGGAATTTCATCATTCTTAAAGTGTCGATCTGCTCTAGTACCAGTACGACTAAATTCTTCTGTGTTAACTAGACGGTTTCTATAATCATGATGTTCAATCCAAGTGTCTAGTTTTTGTTCAACTTGTTGAAGTTCGTCATGAGTAAAGAAATCATCGACTGTGTAGTACTTCCATGGATATGTTTCACAGGTTACTTCCATTATACATTTACTTATCGTCCAAGTTTAGATCTATATTATCAAAGTCGATATAACCTGTATTTGTGTCTATGGTATAAACTTGTGTAGGATCACAAAGTTTTATATCTGTATACAATCTTTGCAGTGCTTCATCAGTCCAGTTGTGTTCTACATCTGTAAAAACAACACTCTGAAAAGTTTTCCATTGATAATAGTTTTCTAGCTCTATTGGATCAACAGGATCATAACCTTCATTGATAATATCTTCAATCAATGCTTTGTCTTTGATACCACTTTTGCGCAGTGCTTTTTCAACTTTAAAATCTATTATTTGTGCCATTAATCACACTCCGGAAATTTGTATTTTACAACCTGTTCTAGCGGTTTAAAATGTCCGTTCATGTGTTCAGCAACATATATCTTGGGTTCTTCTGTTCCCCAACGAAATATAGCACTTTTTGCCATATTAAATATTTCACGTTTGTTGCTGTTGATAAGAGTATCTCTAGGATCATCATCTCCCATTTCTTCAAGATACCTAATAGCATACGTAGTAATGTCCTCTACACTTAGCGGAACTTCTACCTTTGCTAATATTCTTCTACCGTTGCCAGTGTCTTTTGACCTCATTTTAGCCTCTCTTTGCCTATGTTAGTTTTAGTATGTGCCATGACATCTTTCCATTCATTCTTACATAGTAAGAGTTTATGGCAAGACGACTTGAATGTCAAGAAAAAAGATAAAAAAAATTAATCTTTTTGGTTGACAGTGTATTTATACTTCTAGGAAGGTCAATCTAACGTTCCAGTTCACAGTTTTTCCTGTTGCACCTTTTACACGTATACGAAATGCTCCGCCAATTACTTCAGCGTTTACGTTCCATCCCTCGTATGTGACAGTCCAATCTGTGTTAGTATCTGGAGCAGCGGCGCCGCCACTGATAGTTGCAGCATTTGCTGTGTATGTATTAAGATCATATTCAACAACATCTCCATTGACATAATTAGCCATAGGATCCCAAAGTGCAACACCAATGTCTGCTGTACTACGTTGATAATCTACTTTTGCATTGGTGCCTACTAAACTTGGCGTGCCGCCTTCAACAACACCTTTTACTTCGAATGCTTGTCTTTCTCCTACAGTGCTAACACCCAATGCCATTATGCTGAAAAACCATGTTTTTGTGCTGGCAGGTGCTGGAAATGATCCGTTAAATTGAAGAGCGGTTGCTGTTGCATCTGTAGTTTGTGCAGTTGTAGTAAGTGTATTTGGATCTGCACTAAGGTCAACGGTGTCTGTATTTTGTGTAATTACAACGCTATTATCTGTGCTGGTAACAGTTCTAAATTCAAAGTTGTTAACAGTTCTTTGTTTGAATATTTGGCTACCACTACCAATGTTGCTACTTGTAATATTATCATCAATTGTAATTGTATCAGTATTTTGTGTAACTACAATTCCATTCTGAGCTACTAAACTTCTAAACTGTAGTTCACTACCATTTACTTGTTTGAATAGACCGCTGCCACTGCCTAAGTTTGAAGCATTACTGATTGTACCGCTTGTACTGGTAGTGCTAATTGATCTCCAACTATTAGTGTCTCCAAAATATGCTTCAATTACATGTGTATCTGTGTTGTAACGTATTTCGCCTACTTCTGTGTTTGGTCTTTGTGCAGTTGTGCCTGCTGGAATTTTAATTGCCGCAGTGCCTGGAAACTTAGTATTTTCTTCTAGATCGATTTGTATATCGCCACCTGCACCATTACCGTTGGTTACTTTGATTTGTCCAGTGGTGCCAACAACCTGTCTAGCCCTACTTACACCTGCATCTTTAACAACAATACCACTACCTGCTTCATTGTTAAGATTTGAAATAAATTCTAATGCAGTAAATGTACTTTGTTCAAAGTCAGCTATAGTACCTGTGTTAAAAGTTGATGTATTTTTACGAGTAAAAATAGTCAGTATATCTGTACGTACAATAATATCGTTTTCGTTTGCACTTAAACTATTTTGTGCGGCTTCACTGCTTACAACAAACAATGTATTGCCAGTGTTGTTGAAATTATTAATAATGGTTGTTTCACCTGAACTACCCGTGCCTGCTATGTTACTACTATTAGTAGGCAGTCCGCCTGCTTGGTATCCAGGATGATTTTGTCCTTGGTCATTACTAGGAGGTATAGGTGTAGTTCCTTCACTCTTCTTACTGCTGGTTTGTTGTTGTGTGGTAGTGTATCCAATTATAGCACCACAATAATCATATACAGGAGTTTGTGTGTTTACATCTGGTTGCGGATCATCTGCATTTTCAATAATAGCAAGTAGTTCTGGATCTAGTAGCAGATGGAAAATATTTGGAAACTCAATAACATCATCAGTTAAAACTCTATTAGCATTATTAGCATCGGTACCATTAAACTGTGTACCTACTATACTTCCGCCTTCTCCTAAACTATATTGAACCGGATATCCGCCTAGTGTATCGTATAAACTTTTAAGTTGGCTCATCAACCTAGCATTGCCAGCAACACCTCCTGTATTACTATTGTGTAGTACACCAATTTGAGTATTACATCCGTTATCAGGTGTTGCAAAGTTACTGCCGCCTAAGCTATAACTGCCATTGATATTATTTTCAAAATTGATCATACCAGTGATTCTATCACCAATACCTTTTATATCATTTGTTATTGCATCTAGTTCACTTTGTATCAAACTTCCACTTGTAATAGCATTTATATTACTAGCAATTCTTCCAAGAACACCTCCATTGAACACGTTAGCATTAAATGTTCCGTCTAAACTAATACAAGCACATGCTTCATCTGGTATGATTCCGCCAATGTCATTGACAATACTTTGACCAGCTCCTAAAAAACTGCCCATTGCACGTTCTAACATATTTGGAATAGCAATTGGATCTACAGGTTGACTACAGAAATTAATCAGATTAGCAACATTTTGTGCTTCAGCAAGCACACCATTTAGCCTACCTAATACTTCATCTAATTTGGTATGATCCATAAATTGTTCCATACCACCTTTAAGTTGATTAAGTGCGTCTTGTAATTCGCCTTGTAGACCTGGTATGTTTAGTAGACTATTGATATTGCTGTGCAAACACAATTGTACATTTGGTAATTTTAGACCATTACCACTTAGCAATCCACACAGTAATTCTCTGAGAGTAAAACTGTACTCTGCTTGCACCACTGTTCGAAACGCATCATTCTGTGAACCTGTAGTACCACTTATATGATGTCTTGCATCTAAGTAATCGTTTACGTCTTGTAATCCATTTTTAAAATCTGTAAAGCTCATGAACCATTACCTGCTCTTGTATCACCACTAGCACTGTTTGCTTTAGGGTTACAGTGAGGTCCACCTGGAATTGGGCATAATTTATCCGGGTTAGCACTGTCACCTTGCACTACAACATTTATTCCACCAGCTCTTACCTTAGTGATACTGCTTATTAAGCTACCACCGCCGTGACTATTGGTGTCGCCGTCTACACTAATAGGTCTACCATTTACACGTACATTTGGTATCCTTGTATTTGTACTAGCTCCACACGTTCTACTATCGCTGTTTCGATGAATAAAGTCTGCCATGCAAGTATTTATAGCTGTAATGAGCTTGCCGGCGCGATTCCTGTTGTACTTTGTAAATAGCTGTCAGCTATTGGCTTTGCGGGTACGCTGATTGCAACAACCTGATTTCTAGATATTCTAGATGGGTTACTGCTGTGTACATCTATGCTCATAAGCCAAGGAATAAGCATAACTTTGCCGTCTTGAGGATTAAGTGTTAGCACTGTAGGCTTGATAACTTCTACATAATCGGCATCATCTTTTTCATAACGAGTAACCAATTCTTCACCTGTGCTTAACTTTATGGTGATTACATCACCTTTTTTATAATTTGATGTCACCAACATCGACTTCTCCTATAAGTTCTCTTACCATTTTTGGATCCATACGAACTAGTGCTTGCCCTCCACCAGCTACTAGTAGTTTTCCGTTATGATAGATTTGAGGCATGGTTCTATGCCCTTCTTCTATCAAAAACTGTCTAGCCTCTGGATTGGTATCCACTCGAATTTCTTCGTATGCAAATCCGTTTTTGTCTAACCATTGTTTTGCCATTGTGCAATAGTGACACAATGGCTTACTGTATACTGTGATCATAGTTTCATGCCTGCAAATGTGCTTCCATTCACATCTTGTTTTGTTCCGCCAATCACATAACTACTGATCTCAGTTTCTTGTGGTGCTACCTGCACTTCTGCACCAGCAATCCATTTTTGTGTCCAAGGCAGTGGGTTACTTCTACCTTTGTATGGACTTTGTAATCCAATAGCAGTCATACGCTTGTTAGCGGTCCATTCCACATAGTCGTGCAATAGTTGTGCATTTAGACCAATCATACTACCATCTTTAAACAAATAATCTGCCCATGCTTTCTCTTGATCCACAGCATCAACAAACAGTTGTACCATTTCGTCTTTGCACTCTTCTGCAATTTTAGCAAAGTCTGGATCGTCCTTGGGCATAAGTTTTAGTAGTGTTTGTGTACTGCCCAAGTGTACATTCTCATCACGACAGATAAGTTTGATAATTTTAGCATTACCTTCCATCTTTTTAAGTTCAGCAAATGCCCAACTGCATGCAAAGCTCACATAAAAGCGCACACCTTCAAGAATGTTTACACTTACCATTGCTTTGTAAATTAGTTTTTTGAGTTCATACAAATCAACTGTAATCTTC
>Ga0163109_10001645_pt1 | contig 17655 bp, 17 predicted proteins | sample CRUFie1St13metaG_FD_108704 | JGI IMG/M metagenome (GOLD analysis project Ga0163109, IMG submission 108704) | Marine microbial communities from the Costa Rica Dome - CRUD Field 142mm St13 metaG | ecosystem: Environmental > Aquatic > Marine > Oceanic > Photic zone | place: Costa Rica: the Eastern... | reverse complement strand
GCTTACACATCCTAGGATAAACACAACTTGAACCTAAGAAAATTAAATCTTTTACTCCTGACATATATGCGCCTTGAATCAAATTTAGCTGTATCGATAAATTATCATAAATAAAATCTGCTTTAAAATTACTATTTGAATAAATTCCTCCAACTTTTGCTGCAGCAATAAATATAAAATCTGGTTTGATTTTCTTTAAATATCTAAAAACTTTATTTTGATCTTTTAAATTAAGTTTCTTTCGTGAGATTGTAAAAATATTTTTGTAGCCTTTTTGTTTTAATTTTCTTAAGATTGCGCTTCCAACCAATCCGGTATGACCAGCGACATAGATTTTAGAATTTAGTTTTATCATTTTGAATTTTTTTTAACTCAGAATCGATCATATCTTTCACTAAGGATTTAATATTTACTTTAGGCTTCCAATTAAGTTCTTTTTTTGCTTTTGAAGAATTCCCTAATAAAGTATCTACTTCTAAAGGTCTAAAATACTCTTTATCACATTCAATAATACACCTACCTTTTTCATCATAACATTTAGAATTAAATCCTGATCCCTTCCATCTGTGCTTAATCTTCAAATATTTTAAGGTAAGATTAACAAACTCTCTAACAGAGTATTGTTTACCAGTGGCAATAACATAGTCAGACGGATACTTTTTTTGCATCATTTTCCACATTGCTAAAACATAATCTTTAGCATGTCCCCAATCTCTTTTTGCATCAAGATTACCTAAAAATAATTTTTTTTTGTGACCAAATTTTATTTTACATAATGCTGAGACAATCTTTTTTGTAACAAAAGTTTCCCCTCTTACAGGACTCTCGTGATTAAACAATATACCGTTACATGCAAAAATATTATATGCTTCTCTATAATTTACAGTAATCCAATGCGCATAAACTTTTGCTACTCCATAAGGACTTCTCGGATAAAAAGGTGTTTTTTCATTTTGTGGAATTTGTTGAACTTTACCAAACATCTCAGATGTCCCAGCCTGATAAAATTTTGTAAATTTTTCAAATCCATGAAACTTTATAGACTCAAGTATTCTTAAAGCACCTATTGCATCAGCATTAGCAGTATACTCAGGAACTTCAAATGAAACTGCAACATGAGATTGTGCAGCTAAATTATAAATTTCATTTGGCTTAATTTTTTTTATTATTGAAGAAACGGAAATTGTATCTGTTACATCTCCGTAATGTAATATTAATTTTCTATTTTTATCGTGAGGATCTTGATATAAGTGATCAATTCTAGAGGTATTAAATGATGATGATCTTCTAATAACTCCATGAACTTCATATTTTTTTGAGATTAATAAATCTGCTAAATATGACCCATCCTGTCCAGTGATTCCAAAAATTAATGCTTTTTTTTTCATACACTCTCAATATCTTTAATCATAAAAATTGTAAATTAATTTTTTAAATTTTAACTTTATTTCTATAAATATACTCAAACGTTTTTCTAAAAGGCATCTTACTTTTAAATATTTTTTCAAAATTATTTTTTTTCAATAAATTATGAATATCTGAAAAAGTATAGCTTTTGTTTATCATGTCATCGTAGTGATGCTCAAAAAAAATAATATCGATGATTTTAATTTGATTTTTAAGACCTTTCAATATCTCAAACTCGTGCCCCTCAGTATCTATCTTTAATATATCAATTTTATTTATCTTTTTATTTTCTAAATATTCATTTAAAGGAGTTAATTGAATTTGTTTTTTCTCAAAAAAACTATTATCTCTTTTTTTGTTTAATAATTGAAATTTTTTTTTAAAATATTTTGAGTTAGTGTTTATATTGCTAAATGTTGAAGATGAAGTTTCTATAAATTGTTTAAATATTTTTTTTTCACTTTCTTTACCTAAGGCTATATTTTCAATTAGAATATTTGAATGAAAAAACCTTTTTTTATTTAACTCAACATTCTTTTTTAATTTTGAAAAATTAATTTCACTTGCTTCGAATGATATAATTTTTTTAACATTAAAATTTTTAAGAAAAAAAAATTGCATTTCCCCCTCATGAGCACCTACATCAAAAACAACATCCAAATTCTGTAATTTCAAACTTTTAAAAAAATTCAAAATCTTTTTTTTATAAAAAAAATCAAAAAAATCTAATATTCTAAGAGTAATAAAATTAATCATTTTTTATAAAAAATATATTTACCATATTTTTTTTCTACATAAATATTTCCATCTATTGTAAATTGACAATTTATATCATTATTTTTACATACTTCGTAATTAGAAATTAATTCTTCAAGATTGTTCTGTAAATTAAAACTCTTTTCCTCAATTTTAAAATAGAAATTTTTTAATGGTTCATAACTATAGAATTCTTTTTCAAATTTTACTCTCTCATAATTTCTAAAAATAAAAATTAAAATTGTAACAAAAATCAAAAAATAAAATTTTTTAGAAATTAATTTGATTTGTGCTTGGTACTTTTCCATGAAAATAGAAAAATAAATAAATACTAAAGATACTATTAAACAGTATCCTCCATACCTTAAAGCAGGATGATTATAAAACCACTCTAATAATAATATTAAAATAAAAAATACTAATAAATTAATTTTTTTTTTTTTTTGTGAAATTTTTTCACCCGATTTTAACACAAAAAATGAAATTAATAATAAAACGCTTATACCAAGTAAAAAATCCGATACTTTATTAAAAAAATAAATATCTATCCAATTTAAAACCCAATTAAAATCTTTGATGTATAAAATTGGGTCATCAACTCTAAAATTTGGACCAGCTCCGCCCTTTGCCCATTGTTCATACCAATTATTTAAATCCTTTACTTCATCTATTTTGATGGACCAAAGATTATTGTCAAAGCATGTGATAGAAACAGGGTAAATTAAACAACCTGATATCAAAAGGTTGTGAAAGAGTAATAATATTAACAAAAAAATGAATGATAAAAAAAAATAATTTTTAATCAAAACGTTAAAAATACTTAAGAAATTTTTTTTTATTTTAAATAAATGATAAATTATTACAAAAAATAACAATCCATATAATATATAAAAAGCTTTAAAAGCTATAATTAAACCGATTAAAATAAATAATTTTGAAATGCTTTTCTCAATTATTCCTTTAAAATTTATCATTAATAGAATTTCTGAAATTAATATTAATATCAAAATTTGTGCAGATTTATCTGTTCCATGTTCTGAAATTCTATAAAAAAAGATATTGATAAAAATAAATACAAGTAAATTATAAATTGTTAAAAAATTATATTTATTATTCTTTAAGTCATTTTTGATTTTTGTGATTAAAATTAAATTTGAAAAGCCAAGGATTAAAACTGGTGTTATTTGAAATGTATAATATTTTATTATAGGTAAGTAAAATAGTGAATTTAAATAAAATAATGATGATGAAGTTCTCAGACCTAGGCCAAAATTTCCTATACCAATAACTGTTGGTTGCTGAGTTAAATAATAACTGTATTGAAAATGATAATATAAAAAATCGTCGTGTGCTTTGTAAATAAACAAACCAACTATTAAATAAATAAATATACCTAAAGTGATATATAAATCATTTTTCGATAATTTGATGAAATCTTTAAATTTTATTATAAAAAAAATAAAACCTAATCCTAAAAAAATTATATTATGATATAATCCATGTTTAATGAATAAACTTGTGAAATAAGAATAAATAGTAAAAAAGAAAATTGCTGTTAACCCTATATAACCAATATTTTTGAAAGAAACTGATTTACCAACCGTATCAGTAATAAAAAAACCGTAACCAAGTATTGAACAAATAATAAAAGAATAAAATACAAAAAAAGTATAAAAATTAATAAACATTATATATATAGGTTTATTTAACTATCACAAATTATGGATAATTTAACACTAATAATACCTGCGAAAAATGAAAAAGAGTGTCTTCCAACCGTGCTCGAGGAATTAAAAAGATATAATCTAACTATTCATGTCATTCTAGAAGAAAGTGATCGAAAGACAATTGATGCTATATCAGAATACAACTGCAAAATAATTTATCAAAATCAAAAAGGATATGGAGATGCTTTGATACAAGGAATTAATTCTGTCACTAGTAAATATTTTTGTATATTTAATGCTGACGGGTCTTTTGATCCCAAAGAGTTAAATTTAATGTTAGAAAAAATTAATAAAGATAATTATGACTTTATCTTTGGATCTAGGTATGAGCATAATAGTGGTAGTGATGATGATACAATAATAACTAAAATTGGAAACTATATTTTTACAAAAATTGGAAATATTTTTTTTAATATAAAAATAACTGATATTCTTTATACCTATGTGCTTGGAAATACAGTTCAAGCAAAAAAGCTCAATCTTAAACAAAAAGATTTTAGGTTTTGTGTTGAACTTCCTATCAAGGCTCAGAAATATAATATGAAACTTGGTACTGTAAACTGTTATGAACGTAAAAGAATTGCCGGAAAAAAAAAAGTGAATGCATTTAAAGATGGTTATCTAATTTTATCACAGATGATAAAATTATTTTTTGAAAAAAAATGAGAGAATTAATTCAAAATTATAAATTAGAACCAAGAACTTTTTTAATTTTATTAATTGCTCTTTTTCCAATCACATTATTAATTGGTTCATCGTTTATAAATAGTTCTATTGTACTAATAGATATCTTATTTTTATTTTTATTAATAAAAGAAAAAAAATTAAATTTTTTAAAAAATCAAAGTTTTTATATTTTATTACTTCTTTGGGTAGTCTTAATAATAAATATGCTTCTCAGTATAAATACTGAAAATTCACTTTCGAGATCAATTGGTTTTATCAGGTTTATAATTTTTATTTTTGCAATTAAATTTATTCTTAATAAGAACAAAACTGATGATAAATTAATTTTTGTTTCTTGGTCAATAATATTTTTTATAGTTACAGTTGATATAATTTTTGAGTCAATTTTTGGTTTTAACACTTTAGGATTTCAAAGTTATTTACCAGGAAGAATATCTAGTTTTCTTAATGATGAGTTAAAAATTGGAAATTTTTATTTTGGTTTTATTTTATTAACTTTAAGTTTTTTATTTTATACATTAAAAAAAGACAGAATTTTTATTTTTTTTTTAATTTTTTTTATTTTCGTTTCATTCCTTATAGGAGAAAGATCAAACTTTATTAAAATTTTTGTAATTACTTTTTTATTTTTTTTAATAGTCGATAAAACTATATTATGGAAAAAATTACTTCTTTTTTTTATTACTTTAACTCTAATTTTTTTTACTATAAGTAAAAATGAAAATTTAAAAGAAAGATTTTATAATCAAATATTTGGTAATTTAGTTGAGCATAACTATGATATTAAAAAATTTTTTAGATTTACTACTTATGGAGCCCATTATAATACAGCGATACAAATTTTCAAAAATCATCCTTACTTTGGGGTTGGTCTAAAAAATTACAGAATTGAGAGTGGTAAAGCAAAATATGAAAATCCCGATTTTAGATTTAATGAAAAAAGGAAAACAACTCACCCTCATCAAATTCACTTTGAATTTTTAGCTGAAATGGGATTATTTGGATATATATCTTTTTTTATATTTTTTTTTATTTTTTTAACAAGAAGTTTAAAAATTCAGATTAAGAATAGAAATTATTACCATTTATCGGGTATACTTTTTATTTTAATCTCATTTGCTCCTTTAATTCCATCGGGAAGTTTTTTTACAACTTATGGGGCAGCTATATTTTGGTTAAATTTTGCTATTGTAGAATCATTTAATGATTAAAGAATTTTTTATATCTATATTTAAATAAAATTAAATATGTAGAAATATAAATTAAAATTAAAGAAAAAATCAAAATAATTTGTATCAAGCTATTATTAACATGATTAGCCCCTATAACAAAAAATATTACATTAACTAAGTTGATTAAAACACTAGACACATTATTTGAAAAAATTTTTGTAAAATTATGATTAGAATTTATGTAATGAAATAAAAGATGATGAAGATGTTTATTATCTGCATTTAGTGGAGATAAATTAAACCTTTTTTTTCTTATTATTGAAAATAAATTTTCAAAACATGGATACCATAACAGTAGAACAACAAAAAATGGTGAAATAAAACTGATTTCTTTATAAATAAAAATTAATAAAGAACCTATTGAAACTCCGAGTAAGTAAGATCCTGAGTCTCCTAAATATAATTTATTTAAGAAATTGAATAAAAGAAGATAAATTAATATAATAATATAACTTAATATAAGTTCTCTAATATTCATTGTTTCAGTAATAACTTCCATATTAAAAATCAAAATTAATATAAGTAAATAATAATTAATTACTAATCCATTAAGCCCATCTATAAAATTTGTTCCATTAGTCACAATCAATAAACAGAATGTAAAAAAAATATAAGAGAAAATTGTATGTTCTAATAAATAATTTATTAGTGGAACACGAATATCATTTACATATAAATCAAAATTAACAACCAAAAAAAATATAGTAATTCCCTGAAGTAAAAATCTTATTTTTGCTGATTTTAATATTTTGATATCAGATAAAATACCAATTAAAAATATGATCAAAAAATAGAAAAAATCCATTTTTTCAATAAAAAAAAATATACTGAAAATAAATAGTATTACTCCCCCTGACAAAGGAACATTATTTTTTTCAATAAATAATTGGTGTTTATCTCCAGTCAAACTTTGTAAAAAATTATTCTTGTTAAGAATAAAGTTTATAGAAATAATTAATAAAGGAATTATTAATAGATAGGAAAAATTCATTATTTTTTTAAATAATTTAAACTTAATAAAAAAAGATAATAAAAAGATTTTAAAAAATTAAATTTCATATAATAATTGTATACTTTGAATCCATCAAGAAGTTTTTGTATCAAAGATGAAGATAAAGAATTTTTGGTTTTATTCCATTGTGCTAAATTTTTATCTATACCATATATTCTAACATTTTTTGAAAGAAGTTTTAACCATAATACAAAATCTTCTTTAGTCTTTAAATTTGGAAATTTATTAGTTTTTAAATGAGTTTTTTTAATCATAACAGTTGAAAGTCCAATATCACAAGATTTAATTAAATCATTTAACCTTAAGAAATTTTTTGCATTTCTTTTAGATATAATCAAATTTTGACTGTCAACAATTGAATAAGTTGTATGTGAAAAAGTTATTTCTTTGCGTTTCATGAAGCTTATCTGGTTTTTAATTTTATCCTTTAACCAAAAATCGTCTGCGTCTAAAAAAGCTATATATTCCCCTCTTGACTTTTTAATTCCTTTATTTCTTGATGGCCCTACCCCAAGATTTTTCTGATTTACTAATATTTTAATCCTTTTATCTTTTAAGGTTATTTGCTTTATGAATTTAAGTTCTTCTTTATTATCGTCGTCGTAAATTATTATAATTTCTAATTTTTTGTAGGATTGATTAATTACAGACTTTAAGGTCCTAGATATATATTGTTTTTTTCTATAATAAGGAATTATTACACTTACTAAACTCATAATTTAATATTTATACTTATACTTATCATAATGTATAAAAATGAAATGAAAAAAGAAATTGTGTTTTTTATGCCATCTTTTGAGGGTGGTGGTGTTGAAAAAAATATAAGAATGATAGCTAACTACTTTGCCTCAAAAAATGTAAAAATTTCACTAATAACTGCATCAAAAAAAGTTAAAAAAAAATTTGCAAAAAAAATAAGATTTATAAGCCCAAAAAATCATATTTGGGATAAACAAAAAAGATTTATTAAATTCATAATTTGTATTTACTTTTTGTTCAAAAATTACAAAAAAAATAAGAAAATAAACGTTTTTTGTTTTCAAGGTAATATACTTTGTATTTTATTTTGTAAAATTTTTGGTTTGAGTGTTGTTATAAGACCAAATTCGTCTCCTTCAGGTTGGTCGACAAATTATTTTAAAAATGTAATTTTTTCAAAAATACTAAAACTTTCTGACAATATAGTGGTTAATAGTTATGATTTTAAAAGAGAACTTAAATCTAAATTTAATCTAAATTCTAAATGTATATACAATCCTTTAAATATGAATGAAATTAGAAGACTATCAAAAAAAAAAATTAAATTTAATTTTTATAGGAAAAATACAATTAATCTAATTTCAATTGGTAGATTGGTTGAACAAAAAGATCATATAACAATTCTTAAGTCATTAAATTGTTTAAAAAAAAAATGTAATTTACGCCTTTTAATTTTAGGTGAGGGTAATCAAAAAGAAAATCTTTTAAATTATGTTAATAGAAATAATCTAAATAATCTAGTGAAAATAAATAAAAGAACGAATAACCCTTACCCGTACATCAGAAAATCACACATATTATTATTATCATCAAAATTTGAAGGTTTACCGAATGTTTTGTTAGAGGGTATAGCTTTAAACAAATTTATTATTTCATCAAATTGTCCAACTGGACCTAGAGAAATACTAGATAATGGAAAAGGTGGTTTATTATTTAAAATTGAGAATTATAAAGAACTAAGTGAAAAAATATTATTCTATAAAAGAAATTACAAACTTTGTTTAAGAAAAAAAAAATATGCAAGAAAAAGATCAATACGGTTTGATTATTATAAAAATCTCAATGAGTATTTTAAATTATTTAAAACACTTTAATATTAGGGAAATTATTTTTGTAAAAAGATAATCAAAATTAGAATTTAGATTGGTATATCTTTGATCGATTTTTTTTAAATAATAGAACGAATTAAGTCTTCTATTAAACCAATTTGAATTAAATAAATTATATTTTTTTGACTCTCCATAAGATTTGTAATTTGTTAGACTTTTATTAAATGAATAAAAAGATCTATCTTTAAAATATGCAAACACACCTAATCGAAATCCGAACCAAACATCTTTGAAATTATTTTCAAAACTCTTGTTTCTCTTTTTAAAATCGATAAAAAATTTTTTTCTAAAACTAATGCAACTTTCGGGAGCTAAATAAGGCCAAAAACTTAGGAAATTATTTTTGTTTTTAATTATTTTTTTTCCTTTTGAATATATCGTTGGTAAATCTTGAATGAAATTAATTTGATTATTTTTTTTATAAATTTTTATGAGCTCTTTTACTTTATTTTTTTTAAAATAATCATCACTATCTAATAAAAAAATTATTTTTCCTTTTGAAAATTTTATTAAGTTATAATATCCATTTTTAGCATCTATAGCTGCAATATTTTTTTTATTAGAAGTATTGTAAAAAACTTTTACTTTCTTGTTTTTATACTTTTTTAAAATTGCTACAGAACAATCAGTTGATTTATCGTCATAAACTAATATTTCAATTTTTTTATAAGATTGATTTATACATGATTTTATTGATCTATTTAAATATTTTGCATTATTAAAATTTAAAATTAAAACTGATACAAAATACTTATTCATGATATTTTAAGCTTTAAAATTCCAAATTTTATTTTGTTTATACCAAGTGATTATTTTTGGTAACTCCAAATATATATTCTTTTTAATCTTATATTTAAGAAATTTTAAAATTTTTCTATTATCGCCATGGGTTTTTACTACTTCAATCTGATTTCTTGCTTGAAGGCTTAATTTTGGTTTTATACCAACAAATTTTGCAATAAATAAGGACAACTTATTAATATCAATTGGTTTATTGGAACAAATGTTAAATATTTCAAAATTTTTTTTCATTTTTTTTCTTATTAATAAATCCATCATCTCAACTACATCTTCTATATGAGTATAGTCTCTCAAATGATTTCCTTTATTAAACAAATTAAAATTTTTCCTCTTGATTAAAGATTCTAAGTATTTGAATACAAACATATCTGGTCTACCATATTTCCCATATACGGTAAAAAATCTCAGTCCTATAACTTTCATATTCGAAATTTTAGATAAGTCTTCACCTATCTCTTCATTAACTTTTTTAGTTGCGGCGTAAATATTTTTTGGAATTATTTTCGTTTTTTCATTAATTGGAAATTTTTTTTGATCACCATAAACTGAGCTAGAGGACGCAAATATAAATTTTTTAATTTTATTTATTTTAGATAAGTTTATTATATTTATATATCCTTCAAAGTTACTTTTAAAATAAGACTTTGGCATTTTAAGTGAATCTCTAACACCTGCTTGTGCAGCTAAATGAAAAACAATTTTAATTTTTCTTTTTTTAAATAACTGTGATAATTTTTCTTTATCTTTTAAATCAATTTTACTAAAATAAAAATTTCTATTTTTCTTAAGATTAGATATTCTTTTTTTTTTAAGTTTGACTGAATAATAATTATTTAAATTGTCAAATCCGATAATTTTTGAATTCTTGTATTTTTTACATAAATAGTTTGATAAATGATAGCCAATAAAACCTGCACATCCACTTATTAAAAAGTTCATGTTTTACTTTGTTCTTTTATAATTCTAAATACTCTCTTAAAAAATCTTAAATAATGAATACACCATACAAAAAATTTATTTTGTCCATTGTCTAATCGTATTTGAGTATTCTCGTTAAGATAGTCAATGTATTTAAGTTTTGAAGATAATCCATTAAGACCAAAATGCCCCATAACTTCATTCTTATTAGTAGCCATACCTTTCATTTTAAACTTCACGATCATTTTAAAAAATAAGTCATAATCTGATGAATATTTATATTTAGTATTATAATATCCTATTCTTTTCTGTGCTTCAGATTTAATAAAAAAACCAACTGAATGTGATGTATAAAAACCGAAAGTCCAAAATATCTTTTTGGGATAAAAACCAGTCTGTAAAGTATGTTTTTTTACACTTCCAAATAAAAAATCTATTTCATTATACTTTTCAAAATAATTATTTACTATTTGTAGTGCATTTGAAAAATAATAATCGTCCGAATTAAGTATACCTATTATATCTCCTTCAACTCTATCAATACCTTTATTCATAGCATCATAAATACCATTATCTTTTTCTGATATGAAATATTTTATATGTTTTTTATATTTATTTATTACTTCAACGGTGCCGTCCTCGGAACCACCATCTATAATAATATGCTCATAGTTTTTATAATTTTGATTTAACAAGCTTAAAATATTTTTTTCAATCGTATCTTTATTATTTTTCACAACTGTGATAATTGATATTTTTAGATTTTTCATCCGAAATGTTTTACAGTAAAGATAATATATAATTAATATAATAAAAAAAAAAAATTTCTATGAAAATTTATTATTGGTGTCCATTTCTAACGAATATAGCAACCATTAAATCAGTAGTGAGATCTGCAAAATCTATTTCTAAAAATAATAAACTGAGAAATATTGATGAAGTAACAGTGTTAAATAGTTCTGGTGAATGGGATTTTCTAAAAAAAAAATCCTCTAAAATTAAAATAAAAGATCTTTATCCATTCAGCTTTCATAAATTTTTACCCAAAGAGGGTTTTGTTCAAAGTAGAATTTCTTTTTTAATAATATTTTTTATTAATTTTTTTCCATTAATGTTTAAAATCCAAAAAGAAAAACCAAAATACCTAATTGTTCATTTATTAACTATTTTACCAATTATTTTAAGTCCTTTAATTTCTAAAAATACTAAAATTATTTTAAGAATATCCGGTTTACCAAAATTAACAATAATTAGGATTGTAATTTGGAAGTTATTCTCAAGATATATTCATAAAGTAACTGCTCCAACTCAAAAAACTTTGATAATGTTAAAAAGGTCCAAAATTTTTGATCAAAATAAGATAATCTTATTGCGTGATCCAGCTATAGACAAAAAAGAGATTTCAAAGAATAAGCTTAGCAAGCTTCCTCATAAATTTAAACATAAAACATTTACTCTTTCTATTGGTAGATTGACAAATCAAAAAAACTTTGAATTTTTAATAAAAATGTTTGCCAAGTATCAAAAAATAATAAAAACAGATTATCTTTTAATTATAGGAGATGGGGAAGAAAAAATTAAATTACAAAAAATTATAAATCATCTTAATTGTGAAAACTCTATTATTCTCTTAGGTTTTCGGGAAAATGTTTATAATTATATAAATCGCTGTCAAATGTTAGTGTCAGTAGCGGAGTACGAAGATCCGGGATTTTCACTTTTAGAGGCTGCATATTTAAAGAAAAAAATTATTACATCGCTAGTGGATAATGGCCCAAAAGATATGAAAAAAAATGGAGACTTATGTTATTTTTTTAATTTTAATGATGAAAAAAGTTTTTTAAAAGCAGTAAAAGACTCAAAAAATAAAAATTTAAAAAAAATTAAAGATGCAAAAAAATATGCTGATAAATTTTCAATTTTATCTCATGCCACTAATCTACAGAAGATTTTAATATAATCTCTTTAAAAATCTCTTAAATAAGTTTGTATTTTTCTTTACATTAAACCTCATTAGATTTTTTCTACATACTAATTCCTTTTTAAAGAAAGGTTTTGGATTATGATAAAATTTAAGAATAAGTTTAGATAAAAATTTATGATCCTTTACCTTAAAAAGATATCCGCCTTTTCCATTTTTTAAAATTTCATTTGCACCACTTTTAAAATCTGAACATATAATCGGTACACAATTACTTGCAGCTTCAATGACTGTAGTTGGCAATCCTTCGTATAGGGACGAACATACATATAAATCAGCTTTTTTATAAAACTTATCTATTTTTTTTTCGTTTAAAATTATTTTGGCTTTAATTTTGTTATCTTTTATAAATTTTTTTATTTGAGAATAATTTTTTCCATAACCCACTAATGTCAAATTAATTTTATCTTTAATTTTTGAGATATTAATTGCTTTAAGTAAAGTAAAGTGATCTTTCTGATCCTCAAATCTTGATATATTTAAAATATTTATATTGTTTTTTGATTTATAATTTTTTTTTTTTATCTTAATTTTTTTGAAAGATGGATTATATAAAGTATAAATTTTTCGTTTAGTAAACTTTTCTAAATCATGTGATAATTCTTGTGAATTAGCAGCAACGATATCAGGATATTTATATAATATCTTAATTAAGAGTTTAATAATTTTTTTTTTAATGAAATCCTTAAAACCAGAGTAGTAACTTAATTCATTTAAATGATTGACCTCGTAAATAAATAATTTTTTTTTAAGAAATAATTTTATAAAAATAATTGACCAAACATTTACAAAATATTGTACAGAAAAAAAAATTTTGTTTTCGTGTTGATCTTTATTAAAAACTTTGTAAATTTTAAAAAAACTCTTAAAGGTCGAATTGGATTTAATTACTGTATTTTTTATATTACGTTTTTGAAAATTTTCTGTTTTTCTTAATGATAAATATTCAATCTGAAATTTTTCAGATAAAGAATAAATAAATTTTTTAATTGAAGTATCTACGCCTCCTATTGCTGGGTAAGGATTGAATATAAAAATTTTAGTTTTTTTTTTCAATTTATGTCAAAAAAGTTTTATAAATTTTATATAATGCTCTATAGAGCGGAAAAGATCCAATATCGCCAGTAATGACTGTTTTAGGCGACCATGCAAAGCAATAAATAATAAAGATTAAAGAAAAATTTCTTAAAGATAAAAGATTTATTCTACTTTTTTTCAAAGTTTCAAAATTAATTATAATTATATCTTTCTTATATAAATAAAGAAAAGTTAACAAGCTTAGAGTGTAAGAAATATTTACCCATCTTCCCCAGTCATATCCCATTAAAAATAAAATTAATACCGGAGATAAAATCAAATAAAAATAATTTGTTACTTTTTTTTCTGAATTTATTAAAAAATTAAATTTTTTCTTTTTTCTAAAATTAATATTTTTTAATAAAATGAATAATGGTAAAAATGCAATAAACATTATCCAAATATATCTAAGAACATTTTCTGTTGAATAAGCATGAAAATTTCCAGTAAACTGTTGCATGAAAGTTGATTTATGTAATAAAAGACTACATGACATATAACATACTTCATTAAATTCATTTTTTAAAATAGTGGCCATTTGAAAATGTTCTAATTCACTTAGAGGATTAAAAATAAAAACCATACATATGATTATTCCTGGTAAGTAAAAAATTTGATCTTTGATTAAAAATAATAAATTATTTTTTTTGTCAAAGTCTTTGGAAGCAATATCTATAAAAATCCACATTGGTAAAAAAAATAAAACTGGTTCCCAAATTAATACTGAAATAGTGAATGTTATTAATTTTGAAATATTAGCATATTTAAATTTGTAAATTAAAATCAATAAATGAATTATAAAAAGAATAAAAATAAAAATTTCTTTTCTGGCCAAAACTTCAATCTCATAAACTGGATAAAGCAAAAATACAGGTGTAAAAATACATAACAAATAAATTCTCTCTAAAAATATATTTTTCAAAAATATGAAAATTAAAATAAAATAAGTTCCAATTATTAATACTTGAAAATATAAAATTATATCTCTGAGCTCGCTATCAAAAAATCTTGAAAAATAAATAGAAATTTGTCCTATTAGTCCCCTTTTAGTAAATCCACCACTATAATTAATAATCCATTCAGAAATAGTTGAGTCATTACCCACATCATGTTTTAAATACAAAAAACAAACAGACATCGAAAATAATAAAAAAAGATACAAAAATAAATAATCTTTATAATTACTTAATGTTTGATTTTTCATTGGACAATCTAATTTATTTTTCAGCAACTATAATTATACATATTGGATATAATATATTTGATTTATTTTTATGAAATAACATCAAAAAATAATCTAACAAAAAACAAAGTGTGATAATAGGATATGAAATAAATGGAATTTTTTTAAGATAGTCAAATAATAATGAGTAAGATGCTAAAAAAGGTCCAGTTCCTAATGATACCTTTTTCTTTATCCTAAAATTTTTATCTTTTAAAATTTTTTCAAAATATTCTAAAGTGTATCTCTTATAATCTTTCGGGGCTTGATGATACCTATATAAAAAGGGAGTTGAAATATATAATTTACCTCTTTTTTTTAATAATTTCTTTAACTCATCGATAGCACGAGAGTCATTATGTATATGTTCTAAAATATTAAAAGCTAAAATATTGTTAAACTTTTTTTTTACTTTATTCTTTTTTTCTAAATTAATACAAAAATAATTCTTCAATTTTAACTTAAGTAAATTACTAAAAAAAATTTTTTTTGGTTTATTCTTAATATATTTTATTAAACTTTCATTATAATATATAGTTCCAAATTCTATTACTTCATCTTCTATATTTTGTTTTTTTAACTCTAATATTTGATATGTTTTGCATACACTAAAACCTTTGGCAGAATATTTAATCAAATCTAACAATAATCTCATATTTATTAATAAAGTTCGTTTAAAAGCATTTTTTTTATAATTTGATCAATATTTGTCTTAGATTTCCAGTTTAAATTTTTATAAATTTTCATAGGATTTGTTCCAATTTTTTTTATATCTGCTGGCCTTAAAGATTTAGGTGTATTAGTTTTTAAAAATTTTTTATTTATTTCCTTCAATTTGAAAATTCTTTTTACTATGTATTTTAATGATGTGATCTTTCCAGTGCCAACAACATAATCATCGGGAACTTTATTATTATTTATTTTAAAAATTGCCTCCGAAAATTCAGGGGCCCAGCCCCAATCCCTGTAAACATTGATATTACCTAATTTTAAAAAATTTTTTTTATGATTATTAGCAAAATTAATTATTCTTTTTAAGGCAAAGCTTGATGGTCTCAATGGGGACTCATGATTTGAAAGAATACCATTTTTTGAATGAATATTATAATTTTCTCTATAAAATTTAACAAGCCAAAAACTAAAACTCTTAGCTCTTCCATAAGGACTTATTGGAAAAAATAAATTTTTTTCATTATTATATAAATTTTTACTTTTACCAAAACAATCTGTAGAGGAGGAGTTAAAAACTTTTATTTTATTTAACTTTTTAACTCTTAATAATTCCAAAATTTCAAAAAGTATATTTATATTACTTTCATATGTCTCTAAAGGATTTTCAAATGAAAGATTTACTGAAGATTGACCAGAAAAAAAATAAATTTCTTGTGGTTTGTATTTTATAATATTCCTTAAAATTATATTTAAATTTTCATCTCTATACCTTTTTAAATTTATTTTTTTTTTTATACCCAAGGTTTTAAGATTTTTAAGATTTTTTTTTTTTAATGACCTAGTGAAACCAAAAATAGTATAATTTTTATCTAAAAGAAATTTACTCATATATGATCCATCCTGACCCGTTACTCCAATTATAAAAGCCTTTTTTTTTATCATTTTTTATATTCAATCCTTATCCACTCAGGTGGTACAATATCTATTGAACCTTCTTCTATCAATCCACTCCATCTTTCAGGTGTCATTACAATTTTATCTTTATACCTAGAAAGCCAACTGGCCCACCACCCAAATGTGCTATTTGGGATAATGAAATTTTTAAAAGAACTCATTAAATAAAGATAATCATAAAACTTATATCCAGCCAATTCATGCTCAACAAAATTTATTTTCATACTGAACTTTAAATTTTTCTTACACCACTCTAAATCATCCGAGAATACATAAATTTTTAGATCATTTCCTAAAATATTTGTAAAATTTGAAACAGCATTTTTATAATAATTAATATTTACCACATTATGTTCAGGATTATTTAAAAAATCAGTACGTCTGACATTTAAACAAATACTTTTTGAGAGATCAATTTTTTGTAAAAAATTAATATTTTTTTCTTTTTTTTTTATTACATCAAAATTATATATACCTAAAATTTCATTCCTATAATCCTTAAAATATTTTTCTGACTGCCATAGACCATCTAAATAGATATTTTTAAAATTATTATTAAAAATTCTTTTATTAAAAACTCTCTTCTTTTCATAAAAAACAAATAAATTAAGTTTATCTAAAATTATAGAAATATATTTTCTTAATCTATAATTATTAGGAAATTGAATAGTTTTAATTAAATCTTTTTTAGAAACAATTTCTTTTTTTATACCAAAGATATCTAAATCAAAATCTCTCGGTATATTTCTTGGTGAAGGTTTTATTTTATGTTCTTCCATTAATCTTAGATCAAAATATAAAGGGACTTTTTTTGTTTTTGATAAAATGTAACCTAATGCATATTGAAACATTTGATTACCGAGACCGCCTTTTAAATTTAGAATAATCACTCTAAGCATTTATTATCAAAAGTTGTAAATAAAACAATTGTTGATATATATTCATTATATTTAATGACATCTTTATGATTGATATCTTGATATTCAAGGCAGCTTATAGAAAAAAAGGGAATTTCAGTAATTTTATTTATGGAATTTTGAAAAAATTAAAATATTGATTTTTTTGATCTTAAAAAATTAAAATTGAAAATGAAACAATTGATTGTAATTCCTACGTATAATGAAAGAACTAATATTTCATTACTTTTAAAAAAATTAATCAGACTGTACAAGTCAAGATTTGAAATATTAATAATTGATGATAACTCACCTGATGGCACTGCAATTGAAATATTAAAATTTTCAAAAAAATACAAATTTATAAAATTAAAATCTCGAAGAAATAAAATGGGTATTGGATCTGCACACAAGTACGGCGTTAAGTATGCATATAAAAATAATT
>Ga0163109_10001644_pt1 | contig 17660 bp, 18 predicted proteins | sample CRUFie1St13metaG_FD_108704 | JGI IMG/M metagenome (GOLD analysis project Ga0163109, IMG submission 108704) | Marine microbial communities from the Costa Rica Dome - CRUD Field 142mm St13 metaG | ecosystem: Environmental > Aquatic > Marine > Oceanic > Photic zone | place: Costa Rica: the Eastern... | reverse complement strand
GGTATGGCGGACATCACGGTGCGGTTGCCTGAGTTTCAAATGTAGTATGAATGACTTTACGTTGTACCTATAAAACACTGAGTAGAAAAAAATTATGAACATGCCAATGGGAGCTTCAGTGCCGGACTATCGTGGCATGTCTTTGGAAGATCTGGACGTGTCTGATCCACGCATGTTCCAGTACGACTATTGGCACGAGCTGTTTGCTCGACTCCGCGAGGAGTGCCCCATCCACTATCAGCCTGACAGTCCCGCAGGCCCTTTTTGGTCCGTCACTCGCTACGAGGATATCGTCGCAATCGAGCGCGATACCGAGACTTTTTCCTCGGAGCCCTCCATCGCCATTATAGATCCAGAGCCCGATATGATTCTGAAGATGTTCATCGCGATGGATCCGCCTGAGCATGATGACCAGCGCCGCGCAGTGCATCATGTGGTGGCGCCTCGCAATCTTCAAGAATTCGAGGCTCTGATCCGTGAGCGGACTACCGAAGTGTTGGACTCGTTGCCCGAAGATGAGCCATTCGACTGGGTCAAGCTGGTGAGCCGAGACCTCACTACAAAAATGCTGGCTACGCTGTTTGATTTTCCCTGGGAGGAGCGCAATAAGCTCACGGAATGGTCAGATATGTTTACCTCGGATGTCAGAATCACAGCCGGTGAGGGCCACGCTCGCGAGGTCATTATCGAACACATCACAGCCTGCTTGCAGCGTTTCACTGAGTTGTGGCATGAGCGAAAAGGCGACGGCAAGGAAGCGTTTGATCTGATTCGCTTGCTTCAAGCCGACCCAAATACTGAAAACATGGTGGATGACCCGCTGACCTACATGGGCAATATCATGCTCCTGATTGTCGGGGGTAATGACACGACCCGGAACTCTATGTCGGGTGGCGTAGTGTTTTTGAATCAGTTCCCAGAAGAAATGGCGAAGGTGCGGCAGAACCCGGATCTCATACCGTCCATGGTCTCTGAAATCATTCGTTATCAGACACCGCTCCCCCATATGCGCCGCACCACGACCCGAGATGTAGAGCTCAATGGTCGTAAAATCGCGAAAGGCGAGAAGGTGGTGCTCTGGTTTGTATCAGGTAACTACGACGATGCGGTGATTGAGCGGCCGAATGACTTCTGGATTGACCGCCCCAGTGTGCGCAACCATCTGTCATTTGGTGCCGGTATCCACCGCTGTATGGGTAACCGTCTGGCTGAGATGCAATTGCGCATCCTGTGGGAGGAAGCCTTGCAGCGTTTTGAAACCATAGAGGTCGTCGGTGAGCCAAAGCGAACCTGCAACCTGTTCATCAGAGGGTTCACCGAGTTGCCGGTTAAGGTCAGGCGATTTCAGTCCTGATCCCGCTCAAGCTCCCCCCAAGCAGAGATAGTGCTTTTGTGACTCGCTCTCAGAGTCGCTCAGGCGCACGTATGACACCTTCATTGTGACCGCACCGCATACCAGTCGATCTTTGATTGCTGCCGGCATCGATGGATGTCGCGGTGGATGGGTCTGCGCAGGTTGGAACGGTGAAGACTGGTCTCTGGACTGCCTGCCGACCCTTCAGTCGATAGTGCCGATGCTGGCGCCCCGGGCAACGGTTTGTATCGACATCCCCATAGGGCTCTCCAGTGACGGATTCCGGGACTGTGACCGCGCCGCGAGGCGGTTGCTCGGCAAGCGCAGGAGTAGTGTGTTTCCCGTGCCGCCTAGGTTGGCGCTGGCGCCACTGACATACGAGGAGATCAATCTCGCAAGTAAGGGCCACTGTGGCAAAGGTGTCAGCAAGCAGGCGTTTCACCTACTACCAAAGATTCGAGAGACCGAGGCGCTCTTGGGTTCATCCTGCAGCGATAACTTCGATTGGCTGGAAACCCATCCGGAGCTCTGCTTCAGTAGTTTTAATGGGGCCGTACCCATGGAGCATACTAAGAAGACCGACGCCGGCTTTTGCGAGCGGAAAACCGTTTTAGCGTGTCATATACCGGCTCGAACCATTGACCGACTGCTCCAGAACTTGATGGCGTCAGTGCCGCGTGCGCAGTGCGCTAGGGACGATATGGTCGATGCGTTAGTCTGTGGTGTTGTGGCGCGGCTTGATGGCGAAGAACGCGACTGTCTGCCCCCGGGCGTGCAGGAGTTTGATGAAGTAGGGCTGCCCATGCGAATTTGCTACCCAATAGCCCCCGCATCCCAGTGAAATGACCAGTGAAATAAAATAGTGCCTGAGGTCGCCAACAGTCATCCGCTGCAAAAGCAGCGCAAGCTAAGGCGATGGCATCGTCTGGTCGCGTTGGTAACGTCGTGTCAGCTGTTGCTGTGGACCCTGAGCGGCCTGTATTTCGCATTCATTGATATCGATTACGTGCGCGGCCACCAGTTCAAGCTGAGTGTTCCGCCGGCTCAATTGGATTTGTCACAGTTGAAGGCCGGATTGGTGTCGGCCAATAAAGTTATGATTCAGGAGCGCCTTGTTGGCGAGCTCATAGTCGGTGTGCAGACAGACGACGGTGTGCAGTGGCTTGACGTGCAGGGCGCACCGATCGTCGCGCTTTCTGGAGAGCAAGCGTTGACGCTCGGTAATGAAAGAACGGTCATCAAGCCCGATCAGGTTGAGTGGGTCGACCGTGACATGCCTGGCAGTGAGTATCGCGGAGCGCCCCTGCCGCTGTGGCGGTTGTGGAAAGCGGAGGATCCTGACCGGGTTGCCTATGTTGATGCGATGTCGGGAGAGGTGACCGTAGTGCGCCATGACGCGTGGCGATGGTGGGACTTCCTGTGGTCGCTGCATATCATGAGTTATGAGGATCGGGATACGATCGGGACGTGGCTGCTCAGGGTATTTTCATTGCTCGCGCTGGCAACCGCGGTGTTGGGATTGTGGTTGTTCCTTTACACACGCGTTCGCCGCACTTCTCAATAGAATAGGTGGACCCAGACATAAGCGAAGAATAGGCCGGTCACGTACGCCACCCAGGCGCCTGACAACAGCCAGACGTTGATTCGGCGCAGCCGCGCACAGGCCGCGGCTTTGATCGGGTCTACAGGACAGGGCGCATGGCGTTGCTGCCACCACAACAGGGTGCTGGCGACCATTAGTCCGCCCGAGAGAACGAATAAGATATCTTTGTGAGCTGAGAGCCACATGATGCCCGGTATCGCCGACGTCAGTCCCGCCATCACGGCGCCGGCGCCGATTGAGATCAGCAGTGCGGGCAGTGCGCAGCACAGTAACGTCGAAGCACTGCCGAAAAGGGCCAGCGAGGGCGCTATGCTGTCTCGCCAATCACCTCTCACGATGCGCTGCCCAAGGCTGCATCACCACGCCGCACCTCAGCAATCCGATAGCCCGCCTGGACGGCAAGATCCGCGATGGTCTGGTCGCTCATAGAAGCGCCTGGAGCCAGCACCAAGCTCAGGGCTTTGGTATCGAGATCGACATAGATCGCAGCAACTTCCTCTCGCTTGCTGAAGATCTTATTCATGGCCAGCGCGCAGAAGTCACAGACGACACCCAGTACGTCTGCGACGATGGGTTCTCCGCCGTCAGCCAGCGCAGATTCAATGTCTTTGGTGCGTGTCAGAATCGGTCCATCACTAGCGGTGTGGCCACTGTGAGAGGTATGGCTTGAATTAGCCTCTTCGTGATCGTGTTGGTCATGCATATCGTGTGTCGCATGATCATCGTGAGCATGATGCTCCTGCGCTGTAGCAGGCAAGCAGAAGCAGAGTGCAGTGATCATGGCGATGTTTTTTATTAGCAGGTTCATCGTGACGCTCCTCCTTAGAAACGGTAGGTAAAATTAAACAGCGGTTGGTTCACAGTGAGGTTGTAGCCGGCCTCGACAAGCAGTGGTCCCATGAAAAAGCGCACTAAGGGGGTGGCCGCGACCGAGTTAGGGTCGGACGGACGGTGGTCAATCTCGAGCATCAGCCAGGTATGTAAATCCCCGGTGTCGCCCTCGTAGGGGGCGAAGCCGATTCTCGCGGCTTGCATGAATTGCTCGCCGAAATGCGAGGCGCCTAGATAGCGCGCCCGGTAACTCGCAAACAGGGATCTTGTTTCCCAGTCCGCCATCACGCCGCCATAAGCTGCAAAACGGTCATCAAGCAGATTGCCGTTGGTGCCAGACGCGATACCTGCGCCACCAAAAAAATAGAGGTTGCCCTGATAGTCAGCACCGAACCAGCGTTTGGCGAGCCAGGTTGGCTGAACCGAATACAGGGCAAAATCGTCATCTCGATTCAACTCTACACGCGGTCCGACAGACCACTGATGTGCAGGTGTGTAGTGCGTTAAAACCGAGCTCGATTGCCGATCCGATTCTTCGATCACGGTCCAGCCGCCGGTATAGGAGACTGGGCGGGCAACCGTCACTATGGATGTCAGGCATCCCAGTGTCAGCAGGAATGCGGCCCGCATTGTGATCACTTTTTCTTTCCGGTCAGGATGGAAACCAATTCGGTGACCTTCTCTCTGCGCTCACCGGTCTCGCCGGCTTCGAGGGCGTGTTGCACGCAGGTGTCAACGTGGTCATCGATAATCAATGTTTCCAGGCTCCTCAGCGCGGAGCGAGCGGCCTGCACCTGGCGTACCACGTCGATGCAGTAGCGGTCCTCGGCCACCATTTTTCGCACGGCCCTGATCTGGCCCTCTACGCGCGCCAGGCGGGCATCTGCTTTCTGCTGCGTCTCGTCTCTCACTCAGTCATCTCCTGATTGGAAGTTAAGATACCCTGTGGGGGTATTTTGGTTGGTTCTCAGTATACTCCCCATGGGTATTCAGTCCAATGGCGATCCGGTGATTTCGGGTGCTGGGAGGTCAGCTGCGGAGCCATCTAAACTCCAGGCCTCTCGTTTGCGGGCGAGAGTGGTAAGGGTGAGGGCTAATCCCCAGCGTCTTATGGCGCGTATAGGGGTGCAGAGTCGAGGAGTTTAGCTATGAAAGGGCATCCCGTTGCGTATTCGCGAAGCGTGATAACCGAGCTGATGGTGCCGAGTTACACCAACTTTGGTGGCAAGGTGCACGGCGGCACGCTGATGTCATTGATGGACAAGCTGGCCTACGTCTGCGCCAGCAAGCACGCAGGCAATTACTGCGTCACGGTATCAGTTGATAACGTGCAGTTTCTTCGGCCTGTTGAAGTGGGCGAGGTGGTATCCCTGATGGGATCCGTCAATTACGTAGGTAAAAAATCGCTTGTTGTGGGGATCAAGGTGGTCGCCGAGAATTTACAGGAGGGCGCCAGTAAACATACGAATACCTGCTACTTCACGATGGTTGCGAAGGATGCAGACGGGTCCACTGCTGAGGTGCCGCCCCTGATCCTGGAGAGTGAGGAAGACGTGCGCCGTTTTTGCAGTGCGCTTCAGCGGCGGCGTATTCGGGAAGAAGGGGTGGCGTTTATGACCGATTACAAGTCGTCCTTCACGGATCATTATGCGGTCGCCGACCTGCTTTCAGGGGAGCGATGTGTCTTGTCTATTAGTGACGCCTGAGGCTCATCAATTCGCATGCGTGGGCGATTCTGACTCCGCCGTCGTAAGCGTTAGGCTAAGCACCATCATGGCGCTCACCGCAGCGAGTATCGCCATGCCGATGAAGGCGTCAGTGTAGTCACCCTGCCACTCCCTGACGCGGGCGACCGTCTGCGTACCAAGCGCGCCGCACAGTGTGTCGATCAAGACGATCGTCGCCAGAATGCGTCCATACAGTGGTCCGCTGTAATGGGCCGCGATCAAAATCTGGATGCAGGTAAAAGCGCCGCTGAACCCGAGCCCCGCGAGCACGGCATAGCCGTAAAGTAATGCGTTGGCGCCAACCGCCATCTGGCTAAGCGCAACCAGTGCGATCGCCAGCATCAGTATTGCACTCGCCATGACTTGATGAAGGTCGAAGCGGTCAGACAGCAGCCCAAAGCAGAATTTACCCACCACCGAGCAGCCAAAAAACAGGCTAAACACGGATGGTAGAGAGGACCTTGCGAGTCCGACGTCCCTAGCCAAGTGAATGGATTGGTGCTGGGTTAGTGCGATGATAATGAACCACAGGCTGCCGGTGGCAAAGACGATCGCAGCAAAGCGGCGCGTCAAGAGGACTGGGATGACACGCTGCTCCGGGTCCGATGTGGGGTCTGGGGGTGGTGAGTCCGGCATCACGCGTCTTCCATCGCGCAGTAACAGCCACACGCTAACGAGCATTATCGAGCCGACGCCGACGCCTGTCAGCAGCACGGTCTGTCGCCAGCCCAACTGCTCGATGCCCGATCCGACAGCTAGAGGAAACAGCGCGCCGCCGAGGCTGGATGCCATCAAAAGTATGCCCGTGGCGCGGCCGCGCCCAGAGTCAAACCAGCCGGTCAGCATCACCATGTTGGAGACCAGGCCGCAGAGCGACAGAGCCAGTCCCAGCAGGGCGTAGACGGCGACAAGTTGCCAGAGACTGTTGGTGGCGGAGTAGGCCATTAAGCCCAGAGCCAGGAGCGTGCTACCTAAGCCGATGATGGCGCGGGACGAATAGCGATCGAGCAGCCACCCGGCCGGTGGCGACGTGACAGCGCCGATGACAAAGAATACGGTTGCAGGCAACGTTACCTCGCTCGCTTGCCAGCCGAAGCTATCCATCAATTCGGGATACAACAGAGGGAGCGTATGCAAGGTGACGCCGTTTGAGGCCATGTAAACCAGAAACAGCCCGCTGAGTACGATCCATCGGTGATGTTGAGGTGTAGCCCCGGTCATAGGGAGTCAGCCGCTGGTCATTCCGACTGACATTACACCACCGCTTGGCAGCAGGGAATCGCAGTAGTGTCATCGCCTGAGTCACGGGGCTGTCGTGAGGGCTGGTTTGATTGAGCGGCCTGTGTCGGTATGGTGTTTCTTCAAATCTATTCAGCCAGACAGCAGGACGTGTGAGTGACCTTGCGACATTTTGACATTGCCATTATCGGATCGGGCATCGCGGGCGGCGCGCTCGCGGTGGCGCTCAAGGACAGTGGTTTGAGCGTCCTGCTTTTGGACCGTCGTGCCGGGCCATTGGATACCTCTAGAGGTGATCACATACAGCCGGCCATGCAGCCTGTTTTGTCTCGCTGGGGTGTGCTCGATCGGCTGATGGAAGCGGGCGCAGAGCAGCGAGCGGGAACGCGTTGGTTTGATGCGGAGGGGGCTCACATTGTCACGGTGCCAGTACCTCAACGCGATGACTGCGCGGGTGCGTTCTTGTTTTTGAATCATGAGAAGATTGGCGATATTTTGCTGGCTACCGCCGAGGAAGCGGGGGTTGTAAACATCACTGGTTTGTCCGACTGGTCGTTAACGCGAGTAACGGAAAATTGGCGTGTCGACTGGCAGGCAGATAATCAGTCGGCTTCCGCCACGTGTACGTTATTGGTAGCTGCCGATGGGACCGCATCGACGGTTCGCAGTCGCCTGAAAATAGGTCTGGACCGACACCGTTATCAGTATCCGATCGCCGTCCTGTACGGTCGCCAGCAGGGAGTGAGCCATGAGCGAACGCTGGATGTGTATTTGGCAGAGGAGCGCATGGTCTCGCTGATCCCGCGAACCGGCGGCGCAACCAAGGTGGGTTTTCCAGTATCTTCCGAGGACATTAGCTTCTGGAAGACGGGGTCGGAGGAGGCCCTGCTCCGTCGTCTCGCCGAGTGGTGTCCAGGGATAGAATTTGAATCACTGGCTTTTGGGGCGATTTACCCCCCCGTTTCACAGCAAAGCGAACCTTATCGGGGAGAGGGGGCGCTGGTGCTCATTGGTGATGCCCGTCACGCGATGCACCCTGCGCGGAGCATGGGTATGAATACCTGCTTTCGGGTTGCTGACCAGTTGGCTGCTTCGCTCGGGGGTTTGAGCTCAGGTTTTTCTGAAGAGGAGTTGCTGCCATTGCTGTCTGAGTTCGAGACGCGTTTTGAGCAGGAGCTGATCCCGCGATTGTCGGAAAATCATGCCGCCGGTCTGCAGATGGACACGATCACCGGAGGCGGCTTTGTTGCGCTCAAGAAGCAGCTCCAGCTGGCCGCGGGAGATGAGCGCGTATTAGGTGGAATGGCCCTGAAAGCCGCTGGATTGACGGTCTGAGAATGTGTGGGCGCTACACGCTTTCGGTGTCTAACAAGCCCGCTGTTGAAAAGCTGGGGCTGCAAACCTCGGACCGGTTCAATATTGCACCGCAATCACAGGTGGTCATCAAGACTGACACCAGTGATCATGCGTCAGTCCATTGGGGCATTCCTCTGGAGGGGTCCGGCGTCAGTCGTTTTGTCACTAACGCGCGTTTTGAGACATTGGACACCAAGCCTCTTTTTCGCGATCTTGCCCGTTGCGCTTTGCTCGCCGATGGTTGGTATGAGTGGCAGCGTATTGGGTCGGGAAAGCAACCTTGGTACCACCACCGTGGTGGAGACTTATTCTACATGGCGGGCGTCTATCAGCCCGGCATCGGCTGTGCGGTTGTCACTCAGGGCGCGACCGAGCCACTCGCCGAAATTCACCACAGACAGCCCGTGCTGCTGGACGAGCAGCACCTGGATGAGTGGCTCAATAGCGCACAATCATCCGAGGAATTGCCGACGCTGAAGATCTCGCTTCATCCTGTGTCATCGCGGGTTGGTAACACTCGCTACGACGACCGTGATCTGACCGCGCCGGTGAATCTAGATGAGGCCTTGTTGGGACAAACGGCAGATCTATTTCCAGAGGATTAGATCTTGGTTGCTACCGCTCACAAGGGATAAAGCTTTTTAAAACAGGCTGAGCCAACTAAGCCTGGCAAATGTTTAAATAGGACTCCGACAATAATCAATATTCATTCAGGGACCAGAACATGAAAGTGGGAAGTTTCATACCTGAGCAGTCTGCGTCGACGTTGTATGCGATGGCGGGTGATGACTGCTCTCTGCATCACGACCTGTCCAGTTTGGCGCCTAAACAGCAGGTTGATCACCAGGAGAATCAGGTGCTCACCTGCGCGTTACAGGTTGCCCTCGTGGGTCTGGGTAAGACCACTGATCATGTGGCCTTGGGCACTCCATTCACGGATCCGGCATGGCGCGCGATGCTGGGTCACTACAGTGAGATGTTCGCCGCCATGGGCCTCGATTCGGTGCCCGACAGTCAGTTGCAGTTCCACCCCCTAGATGGCTACTACGAGAGTGTCGCCAAGTCTCTGCCGGAGGTTGATCTGACCAACCTCTACATGATCAGTGGGAGCAACGAGCCGTTACATCAAGACCCCGAGGCGCTAGCGGTGAGTCGGAATGTCAATTCCAAGCTGCACTTTGCCCAGCACGCTCCCCAAGCCGGTCTACCGGTACCCCGCACCGAGGTGTATGCCAAGCGAGCGATTCACGAGGGAGAGGCCGATCGTATGTTTTCGGAGCTGCCAAATGGCGTGATGGTTAAGCTCTTAGGACTCGCGGGATCTCGCAATGTCTTTGCAGTGGATTCCGTCGACGACTGCCTCGACCAGATTGCGGAGTACGACGACGATGTACAGATACTGCTTCAGGAAAAACTGGATATCAGTCAGTGGCGGGAGATGACGGTGGATCTGACGATTACCCCACAGGACGTCAGTATCAGTAACGTCCGCCAAATTTTGTTCGCTGGCGGAAAGTGGGTGGGTAACTACATTTCACCCGAGCTAGAGGTGCCGGAGGCTCACAGGGCAGTTTTGATGCAGGTGGGAGCCTACGCGCGGGATCACGGGCATGTCGCCGACGAAGGCATTAATTGCGGCATCGACTACTTCGTCTCGGGCGACGAAGTGATCGTGACCGAGATCAATGCCCGCTGGACGGGAGGGCTCTTCCCCGCTGAGTTTTTGCGGCGTCTGGCCATCACGCAGCCTGCGGTCGCGTTTTTCGATATGGTACCGGTGGCGCAGAGTAAAGCGGTGCAGACTTTTCAACGAGAGCATCTCTTCCCCGCAGCAGGCGACGCTTTTGCCTACGTACCGATGGGTTTTACCCCCTTTGCTATGGAGATTGAGGGTGCAGAGCGCTATTTTGTGTGGCAGATAGTGGTGGGGGATTTTGCCGCGTTTGTTGAGGCGAAGCGTCAAAAGCTGCCTGAGGATACTTTCCCCACCGCAGAATTGATTTTACAGGAGGCGCTGTCATGAGCCGCGTAGATCTTGCAGAGCTGGATTTCTTCAGTCCGGAAGTCCAGGAGTGTCCGTTCAGTGTGTATCAGCAGTTACAGGATGAAGCTCCCGTATGGCAAATGCCCGGTACCAACGTGTTCGTTGTGACACGATACAACGACATTCGGGAGATTATTCGTGATCCCGCCCGGTTCTCAAGCAGCTTCAGTGCGCTGTTGAACGCCGGCTCCTCCAACGAGGACGTCAACGCCATCTATGAGCAGGGATATGAAATGGTCGAAACCCTGCTGACCCAGGATCCACCCAGGCATCGTGTGTATCGCAATCTGGTTAACAAGGTGTTTTCCAACAAGCGCATCGAGGGTATGCGTGATGATATCCAAGCCATTGCCGATCAGTTGATTAGCGAGTGGATTGATGACGGAGAAGTGGACCTGCTCAATCGTCTCTGCGTGCCCCTGCCCATCTATGTCATTGCTGACCAACTGGGTGTGCCGCGCTCCGAGCTGACGTTGCTGAAGAAGTGGTCAGACGCCTCCACATCGAGGCTGGGCCGCCTCGCCGATGAGGAGCAACAGATCCAGAACGCTAAAGACATTGTGGAGTTCCAGCATTACTTTGCGGATCTTATTGACCGTATGCGAGAGCACCCTGAAGACAACATCATTTCTGATCTTGCCAACAACACGATTGATGAGGGTCGTTTGCTGACCAAGCCAGAGGCGTTGGGCATGATTCAGCAGATATTGGTCGCGGGAAACGAGACATCGACTAACGCGATCGCCGGGGGTGTCGTGTTGCTGATTGAAAATGCCGAAGAACAGGCAAAGCTGCGAGCGAATCCCGACCTGATACCTACCGCGGTCGAGGAGATTCTACGATTGGAGACGCCTACCTCAGGGATGTGGCGGCGCGCGACCCAAGACACGGAAATCGATGGCGTGGCCATCCCCGAGGGATCGTTCCTCATGGTGCGTTTTGCTGCGGGGAATCGTGACGAGTCGGTCTTTCCTTGCGCCGGCGCCATGCAGGTTGATCGGGAGAATGCCGATAACCATATGGCGTTCGGGCAGGGCACTCACTTTTGTCTGGGCGCCCAGCTGGCGAGAACCGAGCTGCAGATTGCCATGACAACGTTGTTGCGGCGCACTGATAACTGGACCTTGGTCGAAGGGAAAAACTCGCTCAAGCACCACCCGAATGTATTGTTGCGCGGCTTGATGGATCTGCACATTTCGTTTGATAAAGTGGCGTGAAGCCAAAGATGTGTCGCGCTGTGGAGTAACCCATGAACAAGCCCGTTTTTCCGAGCTATCAGGAGCTGTTAAACGAGGAGGCGGTCAGCGTCCCAGATGCCTTGCGTCTGGATACCCAGCCTAATATTGCCAACGAGATCATCGCCACAGACGTGTGGACGGATCGCGGGGTGTTTGAGAAGGAGGTCGAGCATCTCTGGCCCAAGGTGTGGCAGATGGTCTGCCGAGAGACCGCGCTACAGAAAGCCGGTGACTACTATGTTTATGACATTGCCCGCTATTCGATCCTGCTAGTGCGCAACGAATCGGGTGAGCTGAAAGGGTTCCACAACTCCTGTCTGCATCGAGGCCGCGCGCTCAAGTCAGGTAAAGGCACCAGCCGCGAGCTACGGTGCCCTTACCACGGTTTCTGCTGGCATCTGGATGGCAGTTTCAAAGAGGCTTACTGCGACTGGGAGTTTGATCAGGCGCAGCTGGCAGAGCTGACGCTGCCCGAGGTGCAGGTGACCACTTGGGGTGGCTGGGTGCTCATCAATATGGACCTGGATGCGCCGCCCTTTGAAGAATACACCTCGGTCCTGTCCGAGCATTTTCAGCGCTGGACCCCTGAAGACCGATACGTGTCGCTCCACGTGGAGAAGAAGATTGCCTGCAACTGGAAGATTGCGATGGAGGCCTTTATTGAGTCTTACCACGCTATCCAGACTCACCCCCAGATATTGTCCTTTACCGGCGGCGATAACTCCCAGTACGACGTGTTTGGCGACCACCTGAGTCGCACCATTACTGCGCAGGGTATCCCTAATCCGGGGCAGGCCGATCGTTACAGCGTGCAGGAGTCGGTCGAGGCGATGACGGGTCCGGGCGGTTTTGAGCGGGCTCAAGAGCTGACGGGTCTGGACGCAGATACGATTACGTCGCGGCAGGCCATTGGCGCGGTGCGCCGGGACGAGTTCGCTGCATTCATGAGCCCGGAAATGCTGGCAACCGTGACCGATGCCGAGACCATGGATTCCATTCTTTATCTGGTTTTCCCCAACTTTGCGCCGTGGGGTGGCTTCCAGAGCCAGATTACCTACCGCTATCGCCCGGATGGTATGAATCCCGATGGGTGCATCATGGACATTTACTTGCTGGATGGATTTGCTGCCGATCAACCAAGGCCAGCTGATGCTAAAACCATTCGACTCGACTACGACCAGAAGTACGCTGATGCTGACGGGCTGGGTTTACTAGGAGCTCTGTTTGATCAAGACGCCGGTAACCTGCCGGAGGTTCAACGAGGCCTGATGGCGTCTAAGAGCCGCAAGGCGATTACTGCAAGCTATCAGGAGCTGCGTATTCGTCACTTCCACGAGACGTTGGCGAAGTATTTAGCGGCGGGAGACTGAGCCCTCAGTGGGAGGGTGAGAGCTCTCAGATGTGCGATGCGAGCCGCTTCGCCTAGCAAAAGCGGTAAATCGGCAAGTAGCTCAGTAGGTCAACGCCATGCTTTCGCGCCCATCCTTTTCGGTGGCGCGGGCAAAGCTGGGTAGTGCTTTCATCCGCGCGATCCACTCCGTGCATCGCGGATGATCAGCTTTGGTAATCATGTCGCGCTTCGCGCCGACAATCATGTTGTATGCAATCAAGAAATCCGCCGCCGACAGTTTCTGGCCGCCGAACCATGGCGCGGTGCCGAGATCTTTCTCTGCCATTGCCAATATGCGGTTCAGGCGCGGCTGTATGAACAACTCGTCCAGCCCTTTCGTGTAGAGCTTGACGAAGGGCTTCATGAAAAAGGGCAGGCGTTTCTGTGAGATCGTGGTGACGGTCTTCATGAGCTGCAGCGGCATCATTGAGCCCTGTGCCGCGTGCCACCAGAATAAATAGCGCGTGCGATCCGGTGAGTCGGGTCCGGGCCTCAGGTTTTGTCCCGGCGTCCTGTCGAGAATAAATTCCATAATTGCGCTGCTCTCAGCCAGTGCCAAGTCGCCGCATGTCATGACCGGGGCGGTACCCAACGGGGAGAGCGCCTTGTAGGCGTCGGGTGCCGCCATGGTCCGCGCATCACGGTCATAAACCACCAAGTCATAGGGAGCTTGTAGCTCCTCCAGCATCCACAGGACGCGGAAGGACTGCGAATACTCGAGATGATGGAGTGTCAATGTGTCAGTCATGGCCTAGACGAGGATGCCTTGGAGAGCGTGGTTAGGCCCTATATACCGTCTGAAGCCAACTTCGGATGCCTCGTTGCTCGGCGGTTGCGACGGTTAGCGGGTCTTCGCGCCCAAACGGCTTATGGATGTCTTGCCCTTTCTTGGGAGCCCGCAGTTCGGTTAGCTAAAAATCTCATGCTCTTCTGTCATGAACACCCGTGACCGGCTGAAATCGATAAACCGTGCTTCGTCCTCTATGAGCTTCTCTTGCGCCTCAACGCCAGCGGCTGATGACATGCCTTGCTCGAGCGCGCTGATGGTCTCCCACCATACCTCGGTCACGCCATCATAGGGCGCTTGCAGGCCGCGGCTTTCGATCATGAGCTCGTTGAGCTCGGGCAATATGGTGTGGCTCTGTACGTAGCGGCTCGCGCCGATTGCCTCGGCGACGGAGTTCACTAGCGGCCCATGTTCCTCGAGCCAATAGCGATAGAAGCTGTCGTGGTCGATGTCGTAGCGTTTTGTAAGGCAATAAACGAGTTTGATCATAGAGTCTGGCGGTCGCTGCAGGCAGTGGCCTGGGGCGTGTTTGATGGCCTCCCCGCCAGGACTCGAACCTGGAATCACCGCTTAGGAGGCGGTAGTTATATCCTGTTTAACTACAGGGAGATCGCGCTAGTTTATCTTAAAGTGCCTCTGGCGCTAATCGGTGACACCCCCGATCGGCGAGTAAACGGCTCCGGCCTCTAGCAGGTATTCGGTCACCTCGCTCTCGGTGCCTCTGAACAGGGGGGCCTTGATCCGATTATTCATTTGGTATTCATACATGGGGTCGTAGTAGCCGATCAGCAGCTCGCTGATCCACGCTTTATGTGCCTCGGGATTGCCGCGCTCGTGTGCTACCAGCGCGTTTTGCATCATAGCTTTGAGTACAGCATAACGCTGCCCGCCCAGCCGCTTTTGAATGCGTTCAAGGGATTCGAGTAAGCCTGTCGCAAAATGATCAAAGGCTCGGGCGCCATCCTGAGTCATCAGGTCCTCTAGATTCTGAAGAATATAGTTCTCATAGGAGTGCTCGACACGGGCATCAACGCTGGCATCCAGTTGTACCCAGTCTGCATCTTGGCGAGCGGCCTGGAGCGATAGGGGTAGGGCGCAGCGTCCGATTAGGCGACCTTCGTCTTCCAAAATCAGTCTCTGATGCTTGGCCTGCCGGTGCTTTAGCAGCTGGACCCCGAGCACCAGTTCAAAACCGATTTGGGTAGGTTGCTTGGTCACCCGGCGGCCGAAGGCCGAGCCGCGATGATTAGCCAACCCCTCGAGATCCACACTCCCCGGGATAGGCTCTCCTCGGTTGCCTTCATTGAGAATGCGGGTTTTGGCCGCACCAGTGGGGCCCCCGAGTAACAGCAGTGGCGTGTGCTCGATGAGCTGATCCGTGGATTCACTCAACCAGCGCCGCATCGCCTTATAGCCCCCCTTGATTCGGGGGTAATCCACGCCTGCATCCTTCAGCCATCTTTGGGCAATCTCCGATCGCATGCCCCCTCTGAAACAAAACAGCGCGCCTGCGGGATGCTGTGATGCGAAGGTTTGCCATGCCTCGAGACGCTCTGCTTTACGGTCTCCCGAGACCAACTCGTGGCCGAGCCTCACCGCCGCCTCTTGACCTTGTTCTTTGTAGCAGGTGCCAACGGCCTCTCTTTCGTCGTCGGTCATCAGGGGCAGATTGATAGCCGTTGGCAGGCTGCCCTTGGCAAATTCCACTGGAGCTCGCGTGTCGATGAGCGGCGTGTCATCTCGCAGCAGAGATGCGAAATCGTCTAGCTCAGTCATTCGACCTGCAGTCGGATCACGGATTCACCGCTTTCATTTGGTATCAGTGAGCCCAGCACAGCGCTTGGAAGCGCTTCCTTGACCAGCAACTTTTGCACATCGCCAAGCGCGTCTGGCGATACAGCCATGAGTAGGCCCCCGCTGGTCTGAGGGTCGCACAATACGGCAAATTCGCGAAGCGTGAGGGTAGGGAGGCGATTCTCCAGGGCGTCAAAATTTCGCTGCGTCCCGCCGGGTACACAGCCTTGGGCGATGTAGTCATCGAGCCCGGGTAGCTCGGGGATGGCGGCCGTGTCGAGGATGGCAGAGAGGTTTGCTCCCCGGCACATTTCCATCAGGTGCCCTAACAATCCAAAGCCGGTGACATCAGTCAGTGCGTGCACACCATCAAGCTTCGCCAGCAGTGCGCCGACTTGATTGGATTGACACATCAGTTCAGTCGCGAGGCCCCGATGCGCCGCGTGCAACTTGTCCTGTTTCTCTGCGGTGGTGTGAATGCCAATCCCGAGCGGTTTGGTCAAAATCAGTGAGTCCCCGGGGCAGGCGCCACTATTTTGCTTGAGATGCGCTCGCTCCACAGTGCCGGTAACGGCGAGACCAAAAATAGGCTCGGGGGCATCGATGCTGTGCCCGCCAGCGAGTGGAAAGCCCAGCCGCGCGCATACGTCTCGACCGCCTTGTACAACCCGATTCGCGATCTCGGGTGCCAATTGATCGATTGGCCATCCCAGAATCGCAACAGCGAGTTGAGGGGTGCCGCCCATCGCGTATATGTCCGATATGGCATTGGTGGCGGCAATGCGACCAAAGTCATAGGGGTCGTCGACGATTGGCATGAAAAAGTCGGTCGTGGAGAGCACCGCTCGATCATTGTCGAGGGCGACCGCCGCCGCATCGTCTCTCGATTGATGCCCTACCAGTAGTAAAGGAAAGGTGGCGTTTGAGGCCCCGCCATCGGTCTCTGCCAGGATACGCGACAGCACGTCGGGTGCGATCTTGCAGCCGCATCCCGCGCCATGACTGTACTGGGTAAGGCGTATGCCCTCTGACTTCATGCGTTTATTCAATGAACCGCGCTCCGGTAGATGCTAACCGTTTTATGATTGAAAAGGAGAGCATTCCATACCATTCTTGCGCCCGTGAAGTCGTTACCCTCATTGCCGCTGTGTGGCGCTGTCCCAGCCCGTATCCTGCTCGGCGTTTGTTGTGCGCTGCTGTCAGTCGGCATGTCAACGATGTCAGCGGCGGAAATAGACTGGCTGCCAACTCCGGAGCAATGGGCCGACGAGCGCGCGCTATATCAAAGAGCGGTGGCAGAGCTCGATTCTGGGGCCGGGGACCGCTATCAGAGGATGCGCGATGCATTGACAGATTACCCGCTCGAGGTTGATCTCGATTTTTCAGTCAAGCTCGGCCAGCTTCACGACATGACCGTCGAGGAGGCCAGTTTGTTCATGGCATCGGCAAAGGGTACGCCGCTGGCTGGCCGTTTTCTGGTGGCATACCTCCGGCATAAGGGCCAAGACAGACGCTGGCAATCCTTCCTGGGCGTGCTGGATGGCGCACCGGCAATGCCCGAATTGCAGTGTTATTACTACCGGGCAAAGCTGGCCACCGGTGACCGCGACACTGCGTTTCAAGGGGCGGAGCGGCTCTGGGATGTTGGCTTTTCTCAGGACGACGCCTGTGATCCCTTGTTTGAACGATGGATCGCCTCGCGAGGTCCCAGTGACGATGTTATCTGGTCCCGGGCGCTGAAAGCGTTTGATGCCAAAAATGGGCACCTGATTCGTTACGTCAAGCGTTTTGCGAGTGTGCCGTTGCAGCGGGATTTGGATGAGCTGGCGGCGGTGTACCGACGCCCTTCAAGGGTAGAGGGCGACCACCATCAAGGCAGCGCCCGCCACGCTGACATCCTGGTCGCCGGCGTGGTACGCCTCGCTCAGCTGAGTCCCTCGCGGGCGTATCAAACTTTTCGCAGTGTGCGGGAGGATGCCGCGTTCACCGACGTTCATTTGGAGACGGTGACGTCTGCTATCGCGCGTCATAGCTTGTTCGCTGAGCGTTCACCGGCACCGTCCGAATGGGTCGATGCGCAGGTCGGAGCGCTGCGGGATGACGATCTGACAGTCATCTGGCTCAGAAACGCAATCGGTAACGGTGAATGGCAGGCGGTACTTGATGGCATCGATTGGCTGTCGTCCGACCTGCGGTCGCAGGATCGCTGGCGCTATTGGTCGACGCGCAGTCTCGAATCGCTCGGGGAGAAAGAGACGCAGCCTCTCTGGGAGAATCTGGCGAACGAGAGAAGCTTT
>Ga0163109_10001643_pt1 | contig 17661 bp, 17 predicted proteins | sample CRUFie1St13metaG_FD_108704 | JGI IMG/M metagenome (GOLD analysis project Ga0163109, IMG submission 108704) | Marine microbial communities from the Costa Rica Dome - CRUD Field 142mm St13 metaG | ecosystem: Environmental > Aquatic > Marine > Oceanic > Photic zone | place: Costa Rica: the Eastern... | reverse complement strand
TAATATTTGGTTCGTAAGTTCCTGTTGAAGTTTTTTGTGTTTTTAAAAATTTAAGCCATTCGTCTGTATTTTTTGGTTCTGTTTTAAGTCCTAATCTTTTTATGATTTGCTTTATCATTACCATTCTAGCTTTTTCTTGCTTTTCTAATGCTTTAGCCAATTTCTCATCGAACGTTCCATCACCTAATTTGTCTTGGCTATACCATTTACCATTAAATGGAGTAACACCTAATAAAAACGTATCTCTATAAAAATCCGTTTTATCAAAAATACTTTGATTATCATCTAATAATATTGGAGTTGGTTTTATCTTACCTACTTCAATGTCTTCTTTTTTCCATGGTTTTAATTCACCAAAATATTCAGGATAATGACTAAATATACCAGATTTGTGTGTTATGTAATTACCTTTTTTATCTAAATGTTTACTTTTCTTAAAAACCCCACCTTTTTCAAATCTACCTCCATATTTTTTCTCAAGATATTCAAAAGTAGCATCTACAAGATCCACAAGACCTTCATCTAAATAATTAAAAGATCTAAATTTACAAACTCTTTTAATTTTTACGGCACTATCTTCAATATAATTATTAAATCTAATTTTATGGGCATCTGCTGGCAATTCTATATGTTTGTCATAGTCCGGATACCAATTTTTGCCATTATCCATTTCTACCTTAAAAGTAATTCCTGTATTATTGGTGATTGTTCCTCTGTAATATGTCTTATCATTTTCATCCCATGGATTACGTACCCTTACTCGGTCACCTTTATTAAATCGGGGCAATTTGTCCCTAAGTAATACTCTATCGTTATTCTTTATTTTTAAAGTTCCTTTACTATTTTTTGAATTAGTTTTAAATCTATGATAAATAATAAATGTCTCTTTTGGTACTTCTGTTTTTTTTTTTTTTTTTTTTTCTTTTAATTTTATATTTAAATTTTTATTTTTTTTTTTTTTTTTTAAATTATTTTTTTTAAATTTTTTTTAAAAAAAAAAATTTTTTTTTTTAATTTTTTTTTAATTTTTTTTATATTTTTATTTTTTTTTTTTTTTTTTTTTTTTTTTTTTTTTTTTTACCTCCTTCTAATTCTAATTTTAAATTTAAATATTTATTTTTGTATTTTAAATACTTTTGTTTGTATTCTAAATTCATATATATTAATATATATGAATTTATTTATTTTTGTTCAGTAAATTTTCTTCTCCATCTTCCCAATCCCAGAATTTATGTTCACCTATTTGTATTCTATGATCTGATGTTATTAAATTAATAACAGTCTCATCTATTATATCTGTTACTTCTCCTAATTTATAATCCTTTACATATACATAATTATCAAAAATATCCTCTTTATTTTGTTCTAATACTTTGTGGCTACCTGTTACCAATATATCTTCACTATTTCCACTATTTTTTATTCTAATATAAGGTTCTTTACCTACATTTCTTAGTCTTAGTGTTCCTTGGACAGTAGATCCATTTTTTAATTTATCATCTAATTTAATGTCTTTTATTAGTTTGATTCTACCATCTGCTAATTCTATTTTTGTTAATGGATGGAAACAACCTACGCGATAACTTCCACCAGGACGCCAACATTTTACATCGGTCCATTCAGAGTACCTTGCTGTATATTCATCTTTATTCCATCTTATTTCGTCCAACCTATTTTTGTCACATGTACCTTTACCACTATTTTCATAATCAATTGCCTCTTTTCTTTTCTTATCTACTCTTTCTCTATATATTTTCTTCCATTCTACAAATTTATAATAATATCTTTCCAAAAGAAATTCTTCCATATAGCCTTGTAAATAACCAAACCGTATAAAATGCCTATTTATGCGCCCTTTTTCTTGCTCGATGGAAAGTTTAAGAGAATTCTCACCTTTTAATTTATACGGCTGAGTATACGGCTGATGTTCGCGGATTTTTTCCCATAAGAGCTCCTCTTCCCCCTCCCACGATATTATGTTTTCAATTTGTTTTTTTGATAAACCTAATCTACCCTTTAATATTTTTTTTTCAAAGCGCTCATCGATACTATCGATCCAATCAAAATAATTACCCTTATATATCCCCCGCATTCTTTTTTGAGTATCGTAATCTAATAATACCCAAATATTACTTAAGAAAATTTTTCTATAAGAATCCATATAATCTAATATATTATCACCATCATCTAGTATTTTTGGCTCTGGAGTCTCTTCAATTTCCACATCATCGTTATAGACCCATGGTTCTAATTTACCAAAATATTCAGGATAATGACTAAACATACCAGATTTGTGTGTTTTGTAATTACCTTTTTTATCTAAATGTTTACCTTTCTTAAAAACACCACCTTTTTCAAATCTACCTCCATATTTTTTCTCAAGATATTCAAGCATAGCATTATTATAATGATCCCAATTTTCATAAATAAATTCTTTATCATAAAACACAGGCAATTCTATTTTACTATCCTTTACTGCTATTTGATTTTCATTAAATTTGTAGTCATCACTAAGCCAATTCATTCCTTGGTTTCCTCTTGGAAAAAGGTAATAAATTGCAGTTTGATTGTTTGGTGCTTCATTTTTTAGAGGTTTTTCTTTTTTTCCACCTTCTAATTCTAATTTTAAATTTAAATATTTATTTTTGTATTTTAAATACTTTTGTTTGTATTCTAAATTCATATATATAATTAGATATGAATTTATTTTTCCAAATAAAATGTTTTCCAATTATCTGGTATCTTTTTTGTCCCACCATCATATTTTACTGCTAATCTATTTTTTACTAATTCCTCACTTATTGATATATTACTTTCACCTATATATACATCTGCTAATAATCTACCATATTTATCTAATGAAGTATTTTTTAATGTAACAAATTTATTAAGTATTTTATCTGCTACAAATTTTTGTGCAATATTTGCAACATATTTTTCATCTTCATCTTTTGTTCTTTTTTCCGGTGTATCTATTCCTAATATTCTTACTGAAAATCTATATGCAACCAGTGGTTCCCATGGAAATGCTGTTGCTACTGTTATTGTATCACCATCGTATACTTTAATTACATATGCTTCTTCAACCGGAGGTACGAATACTTTTGCATCTTTCCACCCTACTTTTGTTAAATCTATTCTTTCATTATTAATATTATTTTCTAAGTTTCTTGTAGCAATAACTCCGCCGAAATTTCTTGTACAAAAATTGCCCATATTATATATATTTATAAATAATATTCTTTAATTTTTAAATATATAATCTAAAATTAAATTTTTTTATTATTATTTTGTTAATAAAATTGTAATTATACGAATTTTGATTAAAATTATAATATAATATATAAAACTATAAAATTGATATTGTATGTAAATCATTATTTTAGGACAAAAATATCCTCCGTCCAAAAAATCCATAATTACAATAATTTGACTATAAATAAAATTTTTTTATTTTTTTTTAGTAATTTTTTTAATATAATTAGTTTTTTTTATCAAAAACAAGATTACAAAAATGGTTTTTTGACAGATTTACTCCGTAAACGTGTTTTTTTTGAACGTTTGTTTTTTAAACATTATTCATTGTTTTTTGATTAAAATATACGGTTTTTTAAATATTTGATTCAAATATATAATATATCTATTTGATATTTAGTAAAATTTATTGTAATATTTAATTTTTAGAATAAATATATATTTTTGTAAATATGCTTTTTATCAAAAAAAATCTATAAAAATGATATTTTAAATTTGTGGCATAAAAAAAATAAAAAGAAAAAAGTTTCACCAACGTATGTAAAAAAAGTTTTTAAAAAGTTAGGTTCCCCCCCCCTTGTCTAATTTTTGGTCTAAAAACTTACACAAACTTACACAAACTTACACACTTTTTAAGAGCATTCGTAAAATTAATATCTGAAAAATAATCAAATATTAAATAATAAAGAGGGTTTTGTATCTAAAAAAAGTGTGTAAGTTTTGTGCAGGTTTGTGTAAGTTTGTGTAAGTTTTGTGCAGGTTTGTGTAAGTTTGTGCAGGTTTGTGTAAGTTTGTGCAGGTTTGTGTAAGTTTGTGCAAGTTTGTGTAAGTTTGTGTAAGTTTGTGTAAGTTTACTTAAAAAAAAATGTATAATATTATTAAATGACTCAATATAAATGTATAAGATGTGGCTATTCAACAAATCATAAAGGAACTTTTATTCGACATATTGAAAGAGTCAGGCGCTGTAAACCAACACAACAAGATGTTAGTAAAAATGAAATATATAAGCATAATGGGTTAATTAATAAAATAAGTGAAAAAACGGAAATTACACAAAATTGTCAACATAATGTCAACATAATGTCAACATCAGCACAATTGTCAACATTATGTCAACATGAGGAAAAGTGTCAACATAATGTCAACATAATGTCAACATTAAATGAGGATAATGTCAACATAATGTCAACATTAAATGAGGATAATGTCAACATAATGTCAACATTGTGTCAACATAGCCCAAAGGGTGTCAACATAGCGTCAACATTAAATGAGGATAAATTGGTCGAAAATAATGTAGAGAAAAAAAAGAAGAAAATTTATAAATGTAAATTCTGTGGTAAAGATTTTAATACTCGACAATCAAAAAGTAGACATGAAAAAGGATATTGTCCAATTAAACTAAAAACTGTTATAACAAATGAGCATTTACTGAAACAATTAGAAGAAAAGGATAAGCAAATAAATGCTTTAATTGAAAATGTTAATCATACATTACCTTATCAGAATACAAATAGAAAATTTTTAACTGATGATATGATATCACAATGTATGGAAAAACAAAATATGTGTGTTCCAGAAATGATAAAATTAGTTCATTTTAATAATATCCATCCTGAAAATAGAAATTTATATATTAGAAATATAAAAACCGGTTATATATTAACTTATAATGGTAATGATTGGATATTAAATGATAAAAAAGTAATGATGGATCAAATAATATCTGATAATGAAAAATTTTTACATACTAAGTTTATGGAATGGTATGAAGATGATGGTAAAAAAAGAAAATATAAAAAAGCAATTACTAAATTTGAAAAGTATTTAATTCAATCTTCAAATCAAGATTTAATAAATAATGTAAAAGAAGAATTAAAATTAATGTTATATAATATAAAAAATAAAATAGGTACAAATAACTATGTAGTTACTGAGTTGAAAGAAATATAAATAAAAATGTAAATAATAAATTTTTATTTATTAATATTAATAGATTGTTTGAGAATCATTTTTTTGTATATTATGTATGAAATTCCACTAATTAATATAGTGTCAATAATATGTGGTAAATTTAATTTATATAATACATCATCTATAGTTGAAATTATTCCAAAATTAATTAAATGTTTATAGACATAAATATTACTTTTATTATATTTGCTTAATATAAGGTTACTAACATCTTTTCCACTTTCAATTGCCCCTTCCATAGACCATACATCAACTGTAGTTTTATTATGAGATCCTGCTAAAAACATATTTTTGATATGTGTACTACCAGTAGGTCTAAATTCTTGGTTTAACGAATTATTAACCCATTTTTTATTTAATGATGTAAGTCTACCATTTTTTTCAATCCAATCAGTAAAAATTTCTCTAAATATAACATCATTTTTTGATAATTTTTTTTTATTTTTTAATAAAGAATTAAAATGCTTATCATTAATTATATTATGTTGTATTTCATCTAATAATTTTTTTTTTGATAAACTAGTAGCAGTTTTATTATAAAGTGATCCATTTTCATATGGTTGTATAAGTGTGCCACTAATTAATGTTTTTACTTCATTATTTTTATCTAATTTAATATTTTTATCCCAGCTATCTTCTTGCAGATAAAATGTTATATTATACGGACTATCAAGTAATACAAATCCTAATCTTTTTTTTGGTAATTTTAATTTAATTTTAAATCCTAATCTAAAACTAATTTGATTATTTATAGTTACTAGATTACTAATACTTTTTTGAATTTTAGGCAAATTACTTTTTAATAAAATTTTATTTAATGAATATGGATCTAATGCAAAAATATGCTCATCTGCAGTAATTTTTTGTTTATTAACAATACAAGATATAATTTTGTTATTTTTATGATTTATTTTATCCAATTTTTTATTAAAATTAAACTTTACTCCTTTTTTTTTTAATAATTTTACCCACGGATCTATCCATCCTTCATTTGTTGGTTGATTTAAAACATTCCATAATTTTTCTTTTTCTCTTAAATTAAGGTATAAAAATAATGCATAATGAGCATATGAAATTGTATTAATATCAAAACCATACCCAGGCCCAGCTAGAAATTTTACTAAAAAATCATATGATTCTTGACTAATGTTATTTTTAATATCATTTTTTAGATTAATTTTATAATATTTATTTCTTCTATTATTACTAAGTAAAACTTTACCAAAATAATATATTAAAAATGGATAATCAGTAATACTGACATTTTTTATTGTTTGTCTATTATTCAAAAGAATAAAACTAATTTTTCTTAAATTATCAATTACAGTTTTATTTTCAAAGCTTTCTTTTACTTTACCTATTTTAAATTTATTAAGTTGATTCATAACATTTTTATTTTTCATATGCCATGAATATCCAGTTTTTTTCCATACTTGTTCTAAATCCTTACCACCTGCTCTTAATATCATAGCTCCTCCTGGATGATTTTTAATATATTCTGTTAAATTATAAACATTTCCTTTATAATATGTCCATAAACTTTTTTTAGTTGTATGTTTTTTAATTTCATCAATGGAATATGTATTAAATGATTCTTTTTTATTATCAATTGGTATCCTTTTCATAATATCATAAGTATTTTTATAAAATGGTCCATATCCTCTCCAAGAATGTTCTGTAGGTACACCATTATCATATCTAAATGTTCTAGCCATTCCACCTGGAATTTTCTTTTTTTCATAAATTTCAATTTTAAATCCTTTTTCAACTAACTCATGTGCGATAGTTAAACCTGATAATCCAGCACCATATATATTTATTTTTACCATATATTATATAAAGACTTTTTTATAATAAATTTTAAATATAGATGGAAAGTCATTGGTTATTAACAACACATAGTGTAGCATTATTTCCTATGGGAGTATTTTTATGGAACTGGAAAATGCGTAAAGATACATCAAGTATTTTTATGTTTATAAAATTTTTATATGGAGTAACATTTTCTTTATTGTATCATTCTCATCATAGCTTACCAAAAGAACAAGTATTTACTACTGATTATGATTATGATAACTGGGCTTTATTAGATGGTTATGCATGTTCTAGTTTAATTTTTACTACGGTTTTGTATGGATTAAGAGTAAGGGAACCTCAATTTTATATAACAAGTTTTTCTGTAGAAAATATTGTTTTAATAGTTTATTTATGGGAAAATTTAAATCGTGACCTAATTATTACTTGGTATTTATGTATTTGTAGTTTTATTGTAATAATTATAAAATGGAAAACGATTTGGAGATATTTGTTACGTTTTAAAATTTTATCATTTTGTTTTATTATATGTGGTATTCTTGCTATAATAATGTATTCTATTGCTGTTAAACATTGGTACAATGATACTTATATAAAATTTCATTCATTATGGCATTGTTTTGTATTTTCTACAGCTGGTTTTGCTTCATTATTGCGTTATAAACTTGATGAACAATTATATCCTATAATGAATCGACGTGATCAATTAGATTCTATTTAATTAACTTATTAAAATTAAAAAGTTAATTAAAATTATTGAGGCATATATTCTTCCATAACTTGTGCTTCAGGTGATCTTTCAAATAAGAATTTTTTAATTGTTCTTATATTTGTTAAAATTAATCCAGGATTTTCTGTAAGTCCTCTAGACACTCTTCCAGTTAATTGTCTTATTAAATCAGGAGATAAATTAGTTGATATTTTAGGATCTATAACAACTGCAGAAAGAACCATATTAGTCCCAAATGCAAATTCTAATGGTGCAACATATATTGCTAGTAAATTATCATCTCTCAGTTTTTTAACACATTTATAATAAACATTACTTTTTAAATAATGAAATCCAATTCCATTCATCAATAATATTAACATTTCATCATTTATTGCTGGATCAATCATTGCATAGTTAATAATATTATCAGGTGGATATCTCCAACTATATTGTTTAATTTTATCAAAAACTTTGTCTAATTTTTTAAATTGATTGTTTTCTTTCATCCATCTTAAAAATGTACTAATAGGGTTATTTCTTAATATGTGAGGAGGAATTTCCTTTCCATATTTTTGAATAGCCATATTTAAAATGGTGGTTATTTCAATACATTTTTTTGAATAAATTAGCTTACCTATTTCTGTTTGAAATTTATTTATATCAATATTTTCTATCCATAAGATTTGATTACCTGTTTTAAATGGTTTATTAATATATATTTGTTCACATAAAGTTTCTGTATTACATTCACTATTTTCACCATATTCATCATATGTGATAAGTTGATCATTAGTGAATGTAACATTTTTTATTTGATTTTGAAAGTTAGCAATATTTATAACTTCTGATTGTAGTAAATTATTATTAGGATTATAATTTTTGTAACAATCAATACAATCATTAAGTGAATAAAATCTATAATTTAATGGTGATCTTATTGTATCATAAAATATTCTATCATTTCTTATATGATGTGGTAATATTTGTACATCATTAAACATTATTTTAGTAGATTGTGCTATTTTGTTTTCTGTTACATCAACAATTCTTTCAAAGCGTGTATTTAAATAATTATTAAATTTTGGCATATGAATAAGTTCAGGTTGAGTAGCACACATCATAATTAGTATATCTACATTAGTTGTTAGACAGTTCATTATATCATGCATTATTTGTGGATTATTTTCAGATAAATGTTTACTCGCAGACAATGGAGGTTCATCTACGACAAGAATTGTTTTGTAATCATCTTCTTGCAATTGTTGAACCAATTTTGGTATTGATTTTAAGTCTGAAATAAATACAAATGGTTTATGAATTTGTCTTCCAGAACTTATGTTACTAGATAATTTTTTCGTTTTTCTATCAATTTGTCTTTGTGTATTATTTTTATTAGCTTTGCCTGAACCAGATGATATTTTTTTTAAATCTTTTGCTGAAGGTAAATTACAACCTTCATACCAAAAATAAAATTCTGGTCCTAAAGGACCTTCTAATACTAAAGCTCCAGGAGTCATTAAACCTCGATTTTCCCTAAAGTTTAGTACATCACAATGTTGTCCTAGTAAATGTTCTCCGTAAGAAGTGTAAATATATGCAAATTTTTCTTTATAAATTTTTTTTATTATATGTGGTATTAGCATACTACCTACAGATTTTCCAGATCCCATTGTCGATGAGTTAATAATACATGTTTGTATATTGTTTTTTAATGATTCATAAACAACATCCCACATTTTTTTTTGATTGTATCTTGGTCTTATACAAGTTTTTACACCTAATTTTTGTAGTATATCACTTGTTAGTATGGATTCTGTATCTTTATATTCAGTTTTATCAGTAGATAAAATTTTATCTCTTATTCTACCTCTTAGATTATCAATGTTATAATATTCATCAAGAGATATTTTTAAGAAATCACATCTATCTATAAATTGTTGCCCACCTTTTACTGCTGATAATGATTTTTTAAAATCACTACAGTTTATTGTATTGTAAAAATAGTTAATCCAGTAATCAGTGCAGTTCTTTTTGTAATCATTATATTTTAAATTTTGAAATAAAGATTTTAAATTTTTAACATTGTTTGATTTTTCTTTTGTATTTTTAAACATACATGATTTACCATCATTAGTTAAAATTACTTTAATATCTTTTCCTAAAAGTGTTTTAACTAGATCAAAAATAGATAACTTATTTAATGCTTTAATATATTTATCTGCAATAATATTACATTTTTTTTTATTTCCAAAATTAGTTAATAAATTTTCTAAAAAATTTTCAGTTTTTTCATATAATTTATTGAAAATTTTTTCTTTCTCTGATTCTTCTTTGTTTAGACAGAAAAATGCTAATAAACTATTGTAAATAATTATTTCACATTTTCCATTGTTTGTTTTATTTGTAAAAGATGTAATATTTAATAATGTTTTTAATGATCTTAATGGTGTATTTTGCTGTGAATTCAAAATTTGAGTAGATGGATTTCCATTTTCATCTAGTGAATATGCTAAATCTGTTATAACTTTAACTGTTTCTTCAGGATTTCTAAATGAATCTAGTAATTGATTTGATTTATTTATCATACTTCCTGCATTTTTTAAAACCCCAAGTGAACATTTAAATTTATTAATGTTATCTTTACTTTTCAAATTTTGCTCTAATTGTGCAACTTTACACCAATTTTGATATAATTGGTTTATATTACATCTCCATGATATTGGTTCTCCTTTTACCCCTTCGAATAAGGAGTTTTTTTGTATAAATTCTAATAGTGATGACATGATTAATATAAAGTTATTATATCTTTATATTATTTTATCAACTTTTTCAATTAGTGTCAATTTTTAATAAAAAAATTATGGTATTTGAAAATTAATATCATAACTTCGTATTGGATCTCCACCATTATTTTGATTTCTTATTGTATCAATAGATGTAAATTTTAATATAAAATCACTTATAAATGGGTTATTTATTCCAGTTAAAGATACATTGTAATATCCAATTGGTATATCAAATAGATAATTCATACCTGCAGAGATTAATTCTTTCTTAGTTTCTCTATTTGGGTACATATGAAAATTACATACATATTTTTCATCATTTTTGTATCTTCTTACTATAAATTGTGGTTGTATTCCATCATGTTCTGGTATAAATTCGATTTCATCAAATGGATTATTATTAAATCTATATTCAATATTCATTTTTTTTTATTAATATATAAATATTTATTTGAAATATTTTCAATTTTTAGATAAATTTAAATTTTAAAGAGTATTATGTATAATTACTTAAATAATTTTTTATTTAATAATAAAGAATGAAATCAGAAACAGATTTAGTAGATTTTATAATAAAAGCAATGTTTTTTTATTTAGCTGGAAAATTTTTAATATTTATTGTAACTGAAATATATAATAAATTAGAAGGTAAAAATTATAATTTATTTAATGATGGAAAATTAGATAATGTAATTGGTTTAGAAAGTGTAAAAGAAGAAATATTATACTATATGGATTTTATAAAGAATCGTAAAAAATATAAAGATTGGTCTGTAGAACTACCAAAAGGTATCTTATTAGTAGGACCACCAGGAACAGGTAAAACATTACTAGTAAAAACAATTGCAGCTAATTTGAAAATCCCAGTAGTATCAGCAAGTGGATCAGAGTTTATTGAAAAATATGTAGGGGTAGGAGCTGCAAGAATACGACATTTTTTTAGAAAAGCTAAATCAAAAAAAAAATGTATTATCTTTATAGATGAAATCGATGCAATTGGCGGTGATAGACAAAATGAAAATAACAGTGAGCGAACGAGTACATTAAATCAATTACTTGTAGAATTAGATGGCTTTAATAATTCACATAATATTTTATTATTTGCTGCGACAAATTATGTAGATAAACTAGATCCAGCATTATTAAGATCAGGTAGATTTGATAAAAAAGTTTATTTTGATCCTCCAAACAAAGAAGAAAGAGAAAAATTATTTAAATTATATTTAAAAAATTTAAAATTACCTCAAGATATTAGTTTTGAAAATTTAGCTAAAAGATCTGCACAATTAACTGGAGCTGATATTTCAAATATAGCAAATCAAGCAAAAATAAATGCAATTAATAGAGGATCTGTTAATAAAGAAATAAATTTATTGGATTTAAATAATGCTATAGATGAAGTGATGATAGGTAGAGAAAAAAAAGAACGAACATTAACAAAAGATGAATTAGAAAGAGTTGCTCATCATGAAGCCGGACATGCATTAATGGGGTATTTATTAAAATCATCAAACCCTCCTTTAAAAGTAAGTATAGTTCCTCGAGGTCAATCAGCATTAGGATTTAGTCAACCAAAACCAGATGATTTAAAACTATTTACAGATGATAAAATTTTATCTGAAATATCAGTTCTTCTTGGAGGACGTATGGCTGAAAAATTAATTTATGGTAATTTATCTACTGGTGCTTCAGATGATATTGAAAAAGTTTCATCATTAGTATATCAATATCATAATTCTTGGGGTATGGATAATGAAACAGGTCCATTAAATATTGAATCAATGGGTAAATTAAATAATCAATTATCCCAAGAAATGTATTTGAAGTGTCAAGAATTAGTTTCAGATTTAGAAAGATTTACTTATAATACCTTAGAAACATATAAATCTTATGTTAAAGTAATAGCTTCTAAATTATTAGAAGATAATACTATAATATATGATACATTTAGAGATCTAGTACCAAATAATTTAGAATCATCATTAAATATTGATTTATGATTATCAATTTATATTCAAAGAACATTCATTTGATTTTCAATAAATTTTATTCTTTCTTTTAATTCATGATTTTCTTTTAATAATTTTTCTAATGCACTTAGAATATATATTTTAAAATTATTTTCACAATTAGGATAGGTTTTTGAATAAAATAAATCTAACCATTTTAAATCTTTATTTACAGTTTCAGATATTAAATTTAATTGTTCAATTATTCCAATAATTTTTTTTACTTCAATATTATTATTTTGATATGAAATTATTTCATTTATATCTCTTACTTCATTACATAAATAAAAATTTCCATCAATAAATTTTAATAATTTTTTATCATATATTGATACATTTTCATTACGTTCATAAATTTTTTTTACCTTAATAAAATTACTATTTACAGATAGAAATTTATTAATATTCATTAAATAAATAAACTTCAGCTCTTTATATAATTTTATGTACAATTATATAAATGTGTTTTAAAAGTAAAAAACCAATTTTTACACTAGATGAAGTTAGAGAACATCGTACTAAAGAAAGTTTTTGGATTATCTGTAAAAAAAAAATTTATGATATTACTGATTTTTATTTTAGACATCCAGGTGGACCTTGTATATTCATACATTTAGATGCAACTACACATATGCAATATCATTCTAAATATGCTAAAGATATATTAAAAAGTAGATTTATTGGTTATTTAGAGATACCGTAGATTATTTACAAATAGGACCATAAAAAATAATACATGCACAAAAAACTGGAAATAATATCAAAGAAATTATTAATATTTTATAAGGTATCATTAGCATATTTTTTATACAACAAAAAAATTTATCTTCTAATATTTTTTGTTTTAATATTACTCTATTATCACTTTTGCTCACAAAAATATTATCATATATATCAATTGCTGCATTTGGTATATTTTTAAAATATAATTCTTTAAACTGATTGTCTAAATCCATTATAAATTCCATAGCAAGTGCATCCATAATCATATCACTAGGATTATTTGCAGCAAAAACAATAAATATATTTAATAAATATACTAATAAATTAAATCCAAATTCTTGTAAAGTATCAATTAATACAGATATATCATTTGTGGGCATTACTTTTTTACAATGTGTTCTACTTACTAAATCATCCCATAAAAAAAAACTTCTAATAAAGTAAATAATACCAATACTACACATAACTACTTTTGTTTCTATTGGATTATCATTTGGGCAAAATCCTTTATCATAGTTTTTAACTTCATATACCATTATACTAATATAAATTAACCATTGTACTAAAAATGTTAGTATTGGTAAAAAACAAAATTTTGTAAATATATTTGAACAATAAACACCTGTTTTTGTAATATTATCATCTTTAGAAAGATTATAACCTCTAGTTATATGATATTTGTAAAGTGAAAACATACCAAATCTAGGATCATTTATAACTTCTGTTTTTTTTTGTTCATCAGGTATCGTTTCATCTAATGTTGACTGTGGTGTACCATTTGGGTATATAGTTCTATTAGATGTATTTCCAATTATTACTTCTGATGTTATATAATTACTTAAATCTTTTCTTAAATTATCTAAATTCTTATCTTCCATTTATAAAAGTAATTACTACATTTTTAAATGTTTTAAAGATTATTAACATATTGATTTCCTTTTTTTATAAATCCTAGTGATTTTAATAATGGAATACTATTTGCTTCTTTATAAGGAGTACTTGTATATTTGTTGTATCCTTCTTTTTTAAATTTATTAATTACAAATAATCTTAACTTTTTGTTATATCCATTTCTTCTTTTTTCTATTGGTGTATATGAAAATGAAAATTCTAATTCATTTTTTTGTAAGGTTATATGTAAAATACTTAATATATTTCTATTATCTAATAAGAAAATTAGTCTTTGATTTTCATTAATTTTTTTTGGATACTTCCATCCAAAATCATTATCTAATTTTAATTGGTTATTTAATTTTTTCTGTAAATCTTTATTATTTTTCCATGTTTTTAGAATTAAAATATTTGGTTCCATTAAAAATATATTAAATATATTTTTAAATTATATAATGAAAAAGTATTTAAAATTAAAAGTTTTCAACTTGTATGGCGGGGCTGCTCTATCTACAGATGATGATGATGATAAAGGTCCCTTTAAATGTCCTATATGTTTCCAGAAATACGATGCTACAAACAATATACCAACAACTTTATCTTGTGGACATTCATTATGTATTAAATGTATGAGAGACATGCAAAGACGTGGCCTAACAAAATGTCCAAAATGCAGAGCTGATTTTGCTTCAATGTATACAGGACAAATAGCATTTACACTTAGAGATGGTAGTCTTTATTTAAAAAAAAAAGAAAAGGAAATTATTAAGCTAAAGGAAGCTGCGGAAAAACTTCAGAAAAGAGTGAATTTCCTAGAATTAGAAAAAGAAAAACCTAGTGTTAAAACTGATAATTTAAAATTTATTGCAAATGATAAAATAGTAACATCAGTATCTGATAAGGAAAAGCAAAGAGTTTTTCAACAAAACATATTTGACAAAATATATGGAAAAGATGATTAATAATTATATATTATCTTCAATTTGTTTTTTTAAGAATTGTTCAGTTTTTTTGATTCTATCAATAAATTTAATGATTAAGTAAAGTAATAAAGAAATAATTATTAAATTACAAAAATTATGTATAAAATTACCATAATTTAATGTAACTGCACCATCATTTTGTGCATCTTTTAATGTATAGTATGTTGTATTATGACTTCTACCTGGAACTAAAATAATAAATAGGTCGAGTGTATTTGATTTAGCACCGATGCCAATAAAAATAGGCATAATGATATCACTAACTAAACTGTTTACCAGCATTTTAAAGGATGTAGCAATAATCATACCAATAGCAACATTAATAATATTATCTTTAAAAGCAAAAGCCTTCCATCCATTATAAAAGCTTTTTAATTTTTTTTCAACATCATGAATTTCTTTATTAGGAATAATTTTTTTTTTAAAACACATTAAAAATATATTTTATATATTTTTAAGTATTATTAGAAAAAGATACGATAATATAATTAGAAAATTTTATTGACATATTTCTATAAAGATAGGGACCGATTGTTTTATTATTATAATAAATAAATGGTTTGAAAGATAGGAAGTAATAATTAATTTTATATTTAGATTGAATATTAAAAATATTAAATTGTTCATGAAAAGGAATGTGTTTAGGAATAAATGGTAATACAAACATTCTAAAAAACTTAAGATAAGTAAAACATGGTAAGAATATGTATGATTTAATTTGTTTCCATAAATCTTCTGGTATATAAGTCATATATAGATAGTTATATATTATTGAGATATTTTATGTAAGAGAATATAAATTGTAGTTAACATAACAATAGTACCTGAATTAAAAAAACTAGTAATAAATAATTTATCATTACAAAATGAAGTACCCATAATTTTAATAGTATCGCTTTTAAGAAATCTTTTATCATTTTTATTTTTAATTTCAACACAACCAAAATGATAACTTGTAAGTCTAAGAGTGATAATAAGTAGAATTAAGAAATATTTTTTATAATAAATATCAATATCATTATTAATATAAAATAAATAATAAAACATAGTATTTACAATAACATCAGTAACATGATCATAATAATCACCAAATTTAGTTTGCATATTATATTTTCTTGCATAATGGCCATCTATTGTATCAAACCAATAAGAGACAACATAATAAATAGCTGAATAATTATAATTCTTAATATAAAAATTATATAATGATATAAGTCCAGTTATAAATGATAATGTAGTAAACATATTTGGTGTAAAATTTAGTAATTTAAAAATAGGTGATAATAATTCAGCAATATCATATAAAATAGTATCAATTGGATTATCATCAAGTCTAGAAAATTTTCTTGGAAAATAATCATTTTTTTTAGTATTTTTTTTTTTCATCTATATAAAACATAAAGATTATATATTTGTAATTACTATTAAATAAATATATATTATATAAATAATTTATAAATAGAATATAATTAGTTTATTTTTGATAAAAAATATCATATTTTTGTTTTTTTTATCAAAATGTGGTTATAAATAAATATTTTATGATTAAAAAACATATAATATATAAAAATTGATTTAAAAAAAGCTAACTTAGAGAAATAATATGTAAATATATTTATTATGTACGTTGTTAAAAGGAATGGTATTAGACAACAAATATCTTTTGATAAGGTAACAAAAAGAATTTCAAATTTAGTAAATGAACTAAATATAATAGATGTTGAAGCTACAAAAGTAGCGCAAGCAACAATATCAAGAATGTATAATGGTATGACAACTAAAGAAATCGATGAATTATCAGCAAAAATATGTGCATCATTTGCAGCAGATAATCCTGAATATAGTAATTTAGGAGGAGCGATTTGTATTAGTAATTTACAAAAGAATACAAAAAGTAATTTTTGTCAAGTTGTAGATTTATTATGGAATCATGTAGATGAAAATGGCAAATCTCAACCAATAGTAAATAAAGATTTATTACAAGTAATGAAAGGACATCGTAAAGAAATAAACGATAAAATAGACTATTCTAGAGATTTTAAAATAGATTATTTTGGTTTTAAGACAATGGAAAAAATATACTTATTAAGAATAAAAATGCCAGGTAAAGAAGATATAATTGTGGAAAGACCACAACATATGTTTATGCGTGTAGCTTTAGCAATACACGGTTCTGATTTAGAAAGAGCTTTTGAAACATATGATTATATGTCAAATTTAAAATTTACTCATGCTAGTCCTACTTTATTTAATGCAGGTACTCCAAATTTTCAATTTTCATCATGCTTTTTATTAGGTACATCAGATAGCATAGGGGGGATTTATAAAACATTAGGTGACTGTGCTGAGATCAGTAAAAGAGGTGGTGGAATAGGAGTACATGTAAGTAATATTCGATCCAAAGATAGTATAATCAGAGGTACTAATGGTAAATCTGATGGCATAATTCCAATGTTAAAAGTTTATAACGCTACCTGTCGATATGTTAACCAGTCAGGAAGACGTAAAGG
>Ga0163109_10001641_pt1 | contig 17674 bp, 9 predicted proteins | sample CRUFie1St13metaG_FD_108704 | JGI IMG/M metagenome (GOLD analysis project Ga0163109, IMG submission 108704) | Marine microbial communities from the Costa Rica Dome - CRUD Field 142mm St13 metaG | ecosystem: Environmental > Aquatic > Marine > Oceanic > Photic zone | place: Costa Rica: the Eastern... | reverse complement strand
TTTATTTTAAAACCTTTTAATAAAAATGCTTTTTCTATAAATTCTCTAACTGAATGAAATTCATTTGTTGATAAAACATAATCTTTAGGTTCATCAGCTTGGAGCATTTTCCACATTCCTTCAACAAAATCTTGTGCATGACCCCAATCTCGTTTAGCATCTAAGTTTCCAATAACTAGTTTATCTGTTTTACCTTTTATAATATCATTTAATCCTCTTGTTATTTTCCTTGTTACAAATGTAGGTCCTCTTCTTGGAGATTCATGATTAAATAAAATACCATTACAAGCAAACATACCATACGATTCTCTATAATTTTTAGTTATCCAATAACCATATAACTTTGCTACCCCATAAGGCGATCTTGGATAAAATTGTGTTGATTCTTTTTGAGGAACTTCTTGAACTAATCCATAAAGTTCAGAAGTTGATGCTTGATAAAATCTAATTTTATCTTGTATTCCTGAAAATCGAATTGCCTCTAATAATCTTAATACACCAAGTCCATCTGTATTAGCTGTATATTCTGGCATCTCAAATGATACTTTTACATGACTCATTGCTCCTAAATTATAAATTTCTAATCTATCTAAATTATCATTGTCATTCTTAATCTCATTTATAATATTTATAATATTACTACTATCTGTTAAATCACCATACCTTAACTTTAAATTAGGATTATCATACAAGTGATCTATTCTTTTAGTATTAATATCCGACGCACGCCTTATAATACCATATATTAAATAATCTTTCTTTAATAACAATTCTGTTAGGTAAGACCCATCTTGTCCAGTTATTCCTGTTATTAATGCAATTTTCATTAATAATAATTAGAATTTTTATTATTAATGGTAAATAATTAAATAAATTCTTTAGTGTAAATAATTAAATAAATTCTTTAGTGTAAATAATTAAATAAATTCTTTAGTGTAAATAATTAAATAAATTCTTTAGTGTAAATAATTAAATAAATTCTTTGTCTTTTAAATATTCGATAATCTGATTTACATTTTCTTCTATAGTATTATTACTTTTCAAATTAATTTCTGCATTTTCAGGTCTATCAAATCTTGACGATATTCCTGTAAATTCTTTCAATAAACCTTCTCTAGCTAGTTTATAAAATCCTTTTACATCTCGTTTTTCACATTCCTCAATATCTGTATCTACAAATATCTCTATATAATGACCTTCATTAGAGATTTTATTTCTATTATACTCTCTATCCTCCTTAAATGGTGCAATATTAGCTGCTACTGCAATACCTCCATGTTTTGTTGTTTCAGCACATACAAAACCAATTCTTCTTACATTTATAGATCTGTCTTTCTCATTAAATCCTAACCCTTGACTTAAATTTAACCTCACTATATCACCATCATAATACGAAATACTTCTATTTGTTAACTCTTTTAATCTAGATATTACAAAATTTGCTAATGTACTCTTACCACTACCTGATAATCCAACAAAATATAACGTAAAACCTTGCTCCTTTATACTCCTATATGATCTCTTTAACTCTTCCTCTATTAACGGGAATGTAAACCAATCTGGGATTTTCTCATTATTTTTTAACATACGTCTTTGTTCTGTTCCTGAAATTTTCATTACTATATATTTTTCTTCATCAACTTCATCTATAGACATATACTTGCCTTTCATAACATCTTTTTCATTCTTTTCTAAAGCATATACTATCATTTTTGAAATTATAGGAATAATTCCAATTTCTTCAGCGTGTTTTAACAATAAATTTTGTGCATCATATGGACCATAAAAATCACTACCATCTTGCTTTTTATAAGATGGACCTGCATGATCTCTACCTACAACAAAATGAGTACATCCATAATTCTTTCTAATTTGTGCATGCCATACTGCTTCTCGTGGACCTGCCATTCTCATACTTAATGGTAATAAACCTAATAATACATCATCTTTATCATAATAATTTAATAATTTCTTATAACATTTAACTCGAGTATGATAATTAATGTCACAATCTTGAGTTATTCCTACAACTGGATTTAAAAATAATCTTGAATCAGGACCAGCTACATTCAAAGCATACTTTGTTAACTCATAATGTGATCTATGCATAGGATTCCTAGTTTGAAATCCAACTATTTTACTCCAACCATTCTTTCTAAAGTACTCTATTGTTTCTTTGGGACTTAACCTATTTTCTATAAAGTCATAATGTGGTGGTAACTTCCATAACTCTATTTTACCACCTATATAATATATTCTACCATTTTTATGATTATCATTTAAAATTTTTACATATGGATGATTTAAATCATAACTACCATACACACTTTCACACTCTTTTTTTAAATCATACTCATATATACAACCTTCATTCTTTATATTCATTAACCCTAATGGTAAACCAGTTTCATGTTTCAAAACTACATAATCACTGTGTTTCAACTCATTCATTTTCTTTTCATTTATTGATAATGTTATAGGCATCGTCCATAATTTACCATTCTTTAATCTCATATTATTTACACAACCTAAATAATCATCTCGTCTCATAAAACCATCTAAAGGTCTAAATCCACCATTAACTATTAACTCGAAGTCACATAACTCTCTACTATTTAATGTTATATAATTATATTTTAAACTCTCTAACTCTAACTTTCTTTTCATTAATGTAATATACATTTTTTATATTATATGGATTAAATTTTACAATAATTACTAATATTAAAATCACCAAGATCATTCATTATAACACTATTTACCAACATAACACCACTTATTAATAAAATTAATGATACTATAAAAATTAAGATTGATTGCCTTTTTAACCTATTCAAAATTAAATCTGATAATTTTAAACCTACTAAAGATCCTAACATACTCATAATTGATAATAATATTCCATAATTTAAATTTAATCTTCCTACTAATAAATAATTTAATGTTGATATTAAAGATGAAAAAAATGTTGTTATTGATCCTGTTGCTATAACGACTTCTGGAATCATTCCTACTTGAATCATAATAGGTGTTATTAACATACCTCCACCAATACCCATGTAAGTTGATAATATACCTGTTAATGATGCTATAATAATAAATTTAGTTATATTAGCATTATTCCATATAATATCTCCTTCTAAAAAAATATAATTATTTAATCTTTTTCTTTCATAATCTTTTTTTATATATAAAATAATAAAATAACTAATTACTCCTACTACTAAAAATTGAGATATTATATTACAAATATTAATTAAACTACATTTATCATGAAAACTTCGTAATATACAAAATACAGATATTACAACTATTGTAAAAAATATTATTAATGTTTTCTTAATTTTATCTGATAAACTATCCCCTGTTCCATTACTAAATTTATATTCCTCTAACTTATTTACATTAAAATACTCTCCTATTCCATCTATTATAACCAATTCTAAATTATTTGAATCTAAATACTCATTCTCTTTTAAAAATGTCTTGATAGCTTTAACTATAGATTTATAAAACGTTAATCCTAATATTAAAATTATAACACCTAATGTAATTGAATTAGGCATTACCTCTGATAAAATTACACCTAAAAATGAAAAATTACCATCAAATGGCACAATCAATAAAATTGGCATCATATCTATTAAATAACGCTTATTATTCATCGGATGCTTCCTTAAATATAAATTAAATATTCTAACTAAAGTATCACCTAATATAGTTATTACTGACAAAGGAATCGCCTCATCTAATGAAAATTCACCTACAAATATATAAGTTGGTATTAATAATCCACCCCCTCCTACTCCACCAATTGTTGTAATAACACTAATTAAAAAAACTAATATACTTAAAATAATATCATTACCCAAATTAACAAAAATTTCTTTCATATATATTTATTTAATTAAACTTTTATGTTATTTTTACAAATTTTTTATATTTATAAAATTAATGAAAATTGGTATAATTGGCTTAGGTTTTGTTGGTAATGCTATTCAACAAAGCTTTAATATATTCAACATTAATACTATTACCTACGATAAATATAAAAATATAGGAAATTTTAAACAATGTCTTGATACAAACTTACTCTTTCTTGCATTACCTACATTATTTAACGAAAGTATACAAGAATTTGATAAATCTGAAATTATTCAAACATGTACACTTTTACAAAATAATAATTATAAAGGTTTAGTTATTATAAAATCTACAGTTGAACCAGAAACTACAAAAAAATTATCTAATCAATTTAAAAATTTAAAAATATTACATAATCCTGAATTCCTTACAGCTAGAACTGCTTTTGAAGACTTTCATAATCAAAAACATATTATTATAGGTAAAGGACCTAATTGTACTAATAACGATGTTCAAGTTTTACAAGATTTCTTCAAAACTTATTATACTAATGCTCATATTACTATATGTACATCAGAAGAATCAGAATCTACAAAATTATTCTTGAACTCATTTTATGCTACTAAAGTACAATTCTTTACTGAATTATATTCACTTTGTAACAAAAATAATACTAACTTTGATAATATAAAAAATATAATGTTAAAAAATAATTGGATTAATCCCATGCACACTAATATACCTGGTCCTGATGGTAATATTAGTTTTGGTGGGTTTTGTTTTCCTAAAGATACTAAAGCACTAAATTCTTATATGAAAAAATACAATTCTGATAATAAAGTTTTACAATCCTGTATTGATGAAAGAGAAACTATGAGATCCGACTAATCTATCATAAATACCTTTATATTTATTTAAATCATGATTTAAATTTTCTTTATAACATAAATATTTGAATTTCTCTTCATAATTTTTTTTATTGTCATTAAATTTTATAATAGAATTATTCTTTTCATAAAAAATAATTCTATTTACTGGATTTTCATTTTTTGCACCATGATTAACCTCATAATCTTTACATAATAAATTACTACCAAATAATTCTTTTCCAATTTTTATTTCATCATTATTTTGAAATGGATTTCCATATATTTTATATGTACATTTATAAATATTGAAACTATCATCAGTTAATTTACAAAAACTATCTATATCAAAATTATTTATAAAAATATTCTTAATTTTATACTCATTTTGACTTAATAATTCCAAATATGATAACTCCCATTTCTTAACTTCCAAATTCTGATAAATATTATAATGATTATAAAATCTTCTTTCAAATAACTTATCTATTTCTTCTTTTAACTCACTTGAATAACATAATTCATATGAATCATTTAAATTTAGTATTCTTAATCCACTAATTATACCTTCATAATTTAAATATCTTACACTACTATCATAATAATAAGTATCCCTAATCAAATAATCTAACTTATCTAAATCTATCTTAGATTCCTTATTATTTAATAATTCTATTATACACCTATTTCTATCAAATTTATTTCTTATATTTCCTAAAATCATATCTTCTATAAATTGAACATCGTCTTCACTAAAATATAATTCTAAATCTTTATCATCATGTACTATTTTTTTAAATATTTCTACTGATCTTGTCTCATGTTCATAAATTTTTTTCTTATCATAAAAAATTTTTCCTACATATGTATCAAACAAATGAGATTGAGGACCATGACCTATATCATGCAATAAACCTGCTATAGTTACTAATATAATTAATTTATCATCCAAATTTAAATGTTGTGCAGCAAATTTACATAAATGAGCCACACCAATTGAATGCTCAAATCTTGTATGAGTAAGATTAGCAAAAACTTTATATGATATACCTAATTGTTTTATATTTCTCAATCTCTGAAAATACTTATGTTTTATAATTTTATCACTTATTTCATCTAACTGAATATTCCCATAAATGGGATCGTTGTAAGTTTTTAAAAGTCTCATTGATTTTTTTTTGTTTGATATAATTAACATAATAAATTCTAAAAATATTTAAATATATTAAAATTCAATTTTTTTATATAAAATAACTGAAAATATTATAAAAATGAACCAATATACCTTTTTATATCATACTCATATATTAATATTTTTCCACCAAATGTTGTATTATTTGTATTTTTCATTAAAATTAAATTATCTAAATCTTTTTTTCTTTTATCTTTTAATTCTAACTCATAATTTTTTAATACATCTAAAATATCATTATTATACGCTTTATACTCTTTTAACTTTTTATAACTTAAATAACTACCATTACTTAAAAGTACCTCAACTAAAATTTTATAATTATTTAAAATGGCAATATCTAATCCACTTTTACCATCTTCTCTTACACAATTGATATTATAACCTTCATTAATTAATAATCTTACTATACCTATAAGATTATTATCACAAGATTCAAATAATAAATAATTCTTATCTAATATATTCTCTTTTAATACCTTTTTACCAAATTTTATTAATTTACCAGTACAACATTTATTTACTATCTTCAATAATAATGTTTTTAACTCCTCTTCTGACCGTTTTAATAAAATTATTATTTTAAGATAATTTTCTAATTCATCATAATTTTTAGTACATAATAAATAATTATTATACGTATATATTATTCTTGAAAACTTATCTAATATATAATCTAAACCTCTCTTACCGTTATTATCTAATAAATGTATATCTACTTTGTCTTTTACAAAATTTATTAAATCTAATTTATCTGAAATACATAATGCACTACTACAAATATTTATTAAAATATTTTGATTATTATTATCCAAAATATCAAAATCCATTTTTGATAATAATAATTTACTAATATCTAATTTAGGTTTTGAAGTGTAAATATATAATGTAAATGCTGTATATCTTTCGTTAACTATTGTATTTACATTTACATTATAATCTATTAATAATCTTACTAGGTCAAAATTATTATTTTTACATGCAGCAATTAAAAAAGTATGCTCTGAATTTAAATATACTAGACTATTATTAATATTTAATACTATCACATTATTCTCAAAATAATTTAAATTAATATTACCTCTACTAAGAATTAATTTACATAAATTATACATATTATAACTAATTCCTAAAAATAATAATTTTTCATTAGATATATTATTATAACCCCTTAATATTAATAAATTTATCATACTCTCATAACCTTCCTTTATACAATTATTAATACAAGTTTCACTTATTGTGTCTACTTTTACACCGTTATCTAATAATAATTCTACAATTTCAATATTATTCTTATTTACCGCATGCATTAATGCATTAAAATCTGTTAAATCTTTTTTATTTAAATTAACTTTATTACTAATTAATAATTTGACTATATCAATACGATTTGAAATACAACTATACATTAAAGCTGTCATATTTTTTAAATTTAAATCATCTTTTATTTTATTATTTTTCTCTAATAATAACTTGACTATTTCTATATGTCCATAACTACAAGCTAACATAAATCCACTTTGTCCATTATTATTTAAATAATTTGTTTTTACTTTATTATCTAATAATAGTTTTAAAATATTAATATGACCAAATCTACATGCATCTATAAATCCACTATTTAAATTGATTTTTACACCTAATTTAATTAATGTTTTTAACTCTTCTACATAACCCATCCTACAACATAAAGTTACAGAATTAAAACCATAAATATCCGTATAATTTATATCCATATTAGATTTACTTAAAATATACTTTATAACATCTCTACTATTATTTTTCAAACATAATATTAACGGTGTTTCATTATTTTTGTTTCTTACTCTCATATTCCTCTCCCTTAACAATAATTTTACAATTTCTAAATTACCATACATACACGCATATAATAACGCACAATTACCATCAATATCTTTGTGATAAATACCAGGATTATTATTACTTTTTAACAATAATTTCACAATATCAAACTTTTTATTGGACAACGCTTCCATTAATGGTGTAGTTCTTTTACTCGTTATATGATTCTTGTAATTATGCCTTTTTTCAACACTTAATAATAATTTTACAATTTCTAAATCTCCTTTTTGTATCGCATATATTAATGGTGTAATATTACCATACTTTTCTATTTCTAAATCTGCTCCCTTCTTTATTAATAATTTACATATTTGTTTTTGATATGATATATCATCCATATGAAATAAACCTACTGTTATCGGCGTTAATCCATTCCTATTTTTACAATTAATATCAATTTTATCATTACTCAATAATAATTTAGTAAACTTATAAAAACCTGATTTAATCGATTTTATTAATAAAGTATTTTGATAACTGTCAGTATAATTAACATTCACACCTTCACTTACTAACCTATCATACTTCATTTTTAATTTATGAAAAGATTGCTTCTCATCTAATAATCTTAATAAATCTAAACCACTCATTATATTTTATTATTATTTGTTTATATTTAAGTTATAATTATTTCACAATAAAAAAAAAAATTATTTCAATTTTTTATAACTAAATATTCTCTCCGATGTCTTAACCCTGTATTCATACTCACTTAAATTATACATACTAAACTTTCTCGAACTATCCATATTATATACATACGTTACCCACTCTATCGCCTTATACCTCTTATCCACTTTTTCAATCGCCCATAAAAATTCAGCTATATCCGTACAAGATCTCATCCAATTTCCATCACAATCTTTTAAATAATCCTCCGGTATATCCTTATACAAATAACCATAACCCGTCCTTAACGGAATACCAAACCAACCCCTCCTATCTCTAAACTTACATCCATCCTTAATATCATCCCTATAATCCATAACCTTTCGCACAACACCCTCCAATCCATTCTTATACTCACAATACGAACCAAATGTTAATAAAATATCATTCTTACTATACTCCTCATTTAATTTAAATAATACATTGTTATCATATAACCAATCATCCCCATCCAAAAAACATACTATCTCATCTTCATCCACTAACTGATACCCTACATACCTATTATACGATTCACTCATATTAACTTCATTCCTTATTAATGATACTTTATTACATAAATTATTCTTTTTTACATAATCATTAACTAAATTATAAGTATTATCAGATGAATTATCATCAATATATATTATTCTCCATAATTTATATGTTTGATTTAATACACTATCTAAGTTTCTTTTAACATAAAAAGCGTTATTATAAGAAGTAATAATAAAAACAAAAGTTTTATTATTGCCTTCAATAATCCTAGATATATCTTTAATACTTATTTTATCTAAGTTAAAATTGTTAATCATTCTCAAACTAATTTTATTATCATAAACTTTTTTATAAATATCATAATAAAATAAATCTAGATAAACTGGATCATTATCTTTTAAATTAGATATCACTAAACTAGGTTTTATTACACGATAACTTATATTATTCTTTACTATAAAATCCCATAAATTATGTGACTTTTCTTTTACAAATTTCTTTAAAAAAGAAATCTTATATATAATATTTGTTACTAAGTTTCCTGTTTTCCCTAAATAAATAATATCTTTATCTAAATCTAATTTATATTTATCAATATCTTTATTAAAAATAATGCTATCTTCTAAAATAACTACATACTCTTCATCATTATAACCACTCAATAAAATTTTATTTAATAAATCATTATATCCAAAATTATAAATTTCATAATTATATATACCTAATCTATCTAACTTGTATTCAACTAATTTACTTCTATCTAATCTATCTTTATTATTTAATACATATATTTTACTAATTTTATTAAAAATAATACACTTCTTACTAAAATTACTGTAAAAGTTATTTTTCTCTATTATACCATTTATATAAATATTATTAATCATTAATTTACATAATTCATTTCGTAAATTTTTATCTAATACTATTACACCCTCTATATTAGTTAATAAACATTCATATAAATTTAATAAATCTAATTCTTTGACTAAATACCATTTTTTACCTTGATGATTTTTTATTTTATCTAAATCTACTTTATCAAATAATGTATTACTACTATTCTCAATATAATTTTTACTAAATATCTGCTCTATTTTATTTAACTTTAGAAAATCATTCAAATTAAAATTTTTATCTAAATTATCAAATGTATCTTTATAAATTTTATTTTTACTTAACTCTATTATTAAGTTTTTATTATTCTCTTCTAATAATTTAGCCATATATGATTTATCCATTTTAAAATACTTTACATCTTTATAATTTTTGTAAACTTTTTCATTTGTAGTTATTATTTTATTATTATTTTCAATATTATAAATATCATCCTCAATTAAAATATAATTATTATTATCTCTTAACACATTAATATCCATTTTTACTTTAGAATTATTCACAAAATACCTTAAATAATGATTATCCTCTATTATACCAATATTACCCCTGACAAAATTTATTAAATCTATGTTTATTAAATATTTAATATCATTATTAACTATATTCTTTAAATAAATATCCCTTATAGAATCTTTTTTACTTCTAGTATACGATGATGATAAATTATTAGTAGTATATGGATTACATAAATATAATATTTCATTTAACTTATACACTTTGTCTAATTTATTGTAATTTATTAAATAATGAGTATGCTCTTTACTAAGTTTATTAAACGTTTTATAATAATATCTATCTATAAATTCTTGATCCATACTATGAGGATAATAATCACTATATAAACCAACCTTATCTAATACTTCCCTTCTCATTAATAATGTTATTAAGCCTAAATACCCTTTTCTTTCCTCTTTTTTTATAGAACTACTAAAATCATTTATTATAAAATTGCATTTTAATATATTACAAAATATCATATCTAAATTTTTATTCTCTAGTAAATATTTCATTTGTTTCTCTATTCTAAAAAGACTACTAATATCATCTGCATCTTGGAATCCTATAAACTTACCTTTTGATAATAATAAACCAATGTTTTTCGCAAAATAACAACCATAATTCTTATTTAAACTAACTACCCTCACATTAAATAATTCTTTATATAATATAATTGTGTCTAAGGAACGATCTGTTGAACCATCATCAACTATAATTAATTCTATTGTTTTATACGTTTGATTTAATATACTCTCTATAGAATCTTTAATTAAACTTTCTGAATTATAATTAGTTAATATAATCGACACTAAAATATTACTATTCGCTATATAATCGAAATTTTCTAAATACCATTTAAACTTGTTCGAATATTCAATCATATTTCTACTAGTTGATATATCACTACTAGACAGATCAGCAATCACTATATTCGGATAACTGATATAACACTCTTCCTTATACTTTATATAAATACTTCTTACTGGACCACTATCAAAAGATATATTATATTTAAGACAATCATCTAATAACTCATCATATAATGTTTCATCAATTCCTATAGCAAAAGATCCATCCGTAAATTCAATTGGATGATAATAGTTATCATTGATTACTATATTTTTCCAAATATGCTGACTAACTCCTAAACTAATAATCTTAAAATTTTCTATTTTACTAAAAAATTTATTAACTTTAATTTCAAAATCATTGTCAAATATAACATCATCATCAAAAACCATAATTTTTTTATAAGATTTCTCTTTAGCAAGATATAATATATTAATCCAAGTTTGTAAATAACCATATGCGCCTAGAGAAGGAATCATTTTCTTTTTTCTCTCTTGTTCATACTTATGCGATCCCTCCCAATCAAAAGGTTTGTTTTTATAATCATTAAATGCTTTAATTATCTCTTTATTTTCATAACCATTAACTGCATTAAAAAATTTAAAACTAATATTTAATTTTTTGAATTTATCTATAATATTATTTCTCTTATATATATCTTTTTCTAAATTAATAACAAATATCTCATCAAATATAACATTTAATGTTGACATATATATGAATATACTTATTTTATTTACTAAATCTACTAGTTTAAACTATAATAAATACTTAATTATTGAAGCATTTAAAAGACATAATCATTTAATTAATGCTTCTTTTTATGAAATTGATGATATTAATCACTTTTTAACTAATTTTAATATAAATAAATATAAAAATTATACTTTCTGGATGCATCAAAAAATTGGAAGCTATTTACTAACTATTCCTGAGAAAGTTAAATTAATTAAACTTAATAATATTAAAACTATATTTTGGATGGATGATTTACATTTTCCTTGTACAGAAGAAGATCGTTATAATTTAAATTTAATTTATAAAGATGAAAGATACATCAATTGCGATTTAATAGTTAGTCCCTCTATAGATTATTTTAAAAATATTAATTGTATGTTCATTTACAAAAGTAAATTCTTATTCTACTTTTTCGATGAAAAATTAATTGATAAATATAATCCAAAATATGATTACTTATATAGAAAAAATAAAATCCTTTTATCTGGAAAAATTAATGAATTATCTTATCCATCTAGAAAATTAATATATACTAATTATACAAAAAATAAAGATTTATACGACTACTTACAACATCCAGGATACAATAACTTTAGACATAATATAATACACGAAAATTACTATGATAAATTGAGTGAATATAAAATATGTATTCTCGGTTTAGCTAATAAACCAGTTGATTTTTTACTAGCTAAAGTTATCGAAATTTTAGGAACAGGATCATTAGGACTTTTTCAAAAAAGTGATTTGTATTATAAAAGATTGGGACTTATAAAAAATAAACATTATATTGAAATAGATATAGTTAATGATAAATTAGTTTTAGATAATGATAAATACAAAACGTTATTTTACAATCCTAATTGTATGAAAATTGCTCAAAATGGATATGATTATGTTAAAGAAAATTTTAATTCACTAACTTTTATAAATAAAGTTATTAAAATTATTAATTAAAAAATTATTTTAATTTTATATTTATATGAATAAATATATTATTACTTTAGGAATAATTATAATATTCTTGAATGAAAAAAAAACTATGAAAGAAAAAATATTATTATCTATAATTTTATTATTATCACTAAATTATACAAATAAAAATAAATCAACCTTAAATAATAAAACATTTTATATTGATAATATTTCTTCTAATAATTTATCTGAAACTTTAGAATTTATATTATTAAAAAGAAATTGGCAAAAAGTAGATAAAAATAATAATAAAATTGGTTTTGTTTATTCTAATAATGACTCTATCTTAAATTCTGAAATGTGTTACAAAATCTTTACTCAAAATTCTGATATTCTTAAAAATAAAATTTACTTTGATAATTATTTCAAAAATACTGAATTTAATCTTAACTATAATATTTATTCTAAAGAAACACTTATTAAAAATATTAATATTATTTACAATATTCCTAAAAAATATATTATACTTAAAGATCCATTCTCTCATGATAAAAAACAAATATTTATCTTTGACAAAAAAAATAAATCTAATTCTTATAAAAAAAAGATTATACAATACTTATACGACTTTAAATCCAGATACGTTCTAATTGACTCTTTTTATGATTCTATAACCTTTAAAGTACCTGAACTTAATTATAATAACAAAAAAATTAATCATGAAACACCTTTTGGAAGACGATCTATTATAAGATTTTTTATATTTGTACTTATTAGAGAAAATTATATAGAAATATATAAAATTAATAGCCTATTCGTTTATTTAGCTGTATTACCTTCACTAGGCGATATAAAAAAAGAAATTAATAATTTCGGATCCTACATTACAAATAATTATATTTATGAAAAAGATATTCTCTTCAAAGAAAATTTATCTAAAACACAATTGAAAAATATAAACTTATATAAAAAATGTATGAAATCTGTTGACGATGGTTATTATAATGAAATTTATAATAAATTATTTGCTTTGAATAATGACGATTTTAAAAAACAAAAACCAAAAGATTTTAAAATAGTTAATGAAAAAATTAATGATTTTATAAAATTATTTGGAGAAAAATTCAAGGATGAATTAAGTTGTAAAAATATGAAATGTATAAATAGTAATTATAAAGGGTGTTTTAATATTTATGCAGTAGATACCATTTTTACAAAAGATAAAAAATTAAAAGTGTTAGAAATAAGTCCAAATCCAAAAACTATATTATTAAAATCTTATAAAAAAAACAGGAATATTTATAATACAATTAATATATTTAATGAAATTTTTAATTTACTTGAATATAATAATAAAAATTTTACTAATATGGAATTAATAACAAAACTTTATAGAAAAGATTATGATAAAACGTATTATATTAGTGAAAATCAAGTTAAATTATATCCTGAAATTATCAATTCTCTTAAAAAAAGAAATTATTTAAGAAATAATTATAAAAAATCAAATAATAAAAATATTAATCTTTATTTAGGATATATTATTAAAAATGAAAATTATGATGAAGAAGATAGAGATTTATATTTTGACTATTTATATAAATATTTAAGTGATTACGATATAACTAATAAAGTTACAGGATCTATATATGAATTAGGTGATAAATCTACTTTATATGATCATCTAAAAAATTCTAACATTATTCCTGATTTTATTAATTTTAAAGTTTTAAAAAATAAAGATAATAATTACTATATAGATACAAAATCACTTTTAGAAATACAATCATTTATCAATTCTAATATTACTACTTGTAGTAGATTTATTCTTAAACCAAGTTCTGGATCACAAGGTAAAGGTATCGAAGTTATTAAATATTATGAACAATTTCTTGATTGGCTTAAAACACCCAAATACGACTTTATTGAATGGTCTATTTCTGAATTTCTTAACCCTAGCACTATCATTTCTAGAAAATTAAACGATAACGAACCACGTAAAAGTCATATTCGAAGCTACTTTATCATTACTAAAAATACTAACAATAATGTCGATATTTATGAACTTAAAAAACGATTACTTTACTTTGCTGTTGATTCTTACATTTCTTCTTGTGTTTCTCTAAACGATGAAAATAAATACTCTTTTATTACAAATTTAGCTTTAGCATCTGAAGAACGTAATACACATTATGATACTAGTAACTATACTGATGACTTATCTAAATATAAAGATCAAATACCTAATTACAACAAAATATCCAAACAAATTACTGAATTTGGTTTAAGATGTATTGATATTATTTCTGAAAATAATATTAATTGTTTTAACGAAAAATGTGATAATTTCAAAGGGTGTTTTCAAATTATTGCTATTGATTATTTATTAATGGAGAAAAATAAATTATTGTTATTAGAAGTTAATAAAGGCCCAGGTTTTAAAGGACTAAAAGTTAATTTTAACTTAGAAGAAATCTTTGATGAAATATTTAGTGTTACAATTGATAAGTTAAATGGTACTACTAGTTATCAAAATTTAGTTTATTTAAACAAGATTAAATAAATATGTTGTTAAAGCATACAATATACCACCCCAGATTGTGTCAACATATGCTATATAAGAATCATATTTTTTAAATATGGCAATATTAGTTCCATCAAATATACCATAAATTGATAATCCTAATAAAAACGCATCTAAAGGTTTTTTATTTTCTCTAATAATAAAATAATACAAAGAAAAAATTATTAAACTATAAGATATTATTGCTCCTTTCATATTTAAAACTAAATTTTCACCTTGAATTTTCTTAACTAGTTTATTAAAAATTGATTTTGTTGTATTTAAATAAATACTATCTAATAATAAAATTATTACACCTAATTTTAATATTTCCATATATTAAATTAACATTTTAATTTAATTTAATATATTATCTAACAATTCTGTTTGAAAGTAATTGTGAAAGTACCCCTTTGCAATATAGATACTAAGTTATCATAACTAGCCCTAAATGCATTTGTTGAACTACTATGCTTAATACCATTTATATATACTATCGCACCACTATTTATCTTAAATACAACTGTATTCGTATCTCCATGATTTACTGTTCCAGTATTCTGTAATGATACATTCTTATTTGTATCCGCTTCTGTATTAGTGTAAGTAACATTAGTAAATGCAGTTGCTGTTATACCACTGTCCTGTTTACTAACCCCGTTTCCACATTCAATTAATGAATAAGTATGACTTTCTGTCGCTGTTAAAGTTAATCCATGTACTAACCCATCATGACCCCAATTAGTCTTTATATAATTATACACTGGATCTCTTATTGTAGTTGTACATAATTCTACATCACCATCATAAATACTAATACCACTATCTTTCGCATCATTCACAATAATATTCTCAAATGAATTATTAGTCTTACTACAACCAACTAAAGTCAATGCACTATACTTGTCTAATGTACCTAAACTATTTAATGTACAAGATTTAATCGTATTACTTCCACCACTTCCATAATTTATTGTTCCTAAACTACTATACTGATCAAATCCATAACTATCACTTGATCCATCACCTGCTAATATTAAAATACCACCTTCAGCATCTGCATCTTGAGTAAATGTTTTATTCTCTGCACTAATTGTTCCTCCTGGTAATACTATTAATAAACTAGATAATGTCATATTACTAGATATTGTTAAACTATCACTTACTCTTAACTCTGGTCTTACTATATTAGAATCACCATTTCTATTAATTAATTTTGCTTTAGTTCCACTATGTTCAAATGTACCTTTTACAAATACATTCACAAAACTAGTTTCAACACCACTTCCTAAATTAATAAATGACTCGTCATGAGAATTATTAATATCAAGAGTCAATGATGTAATTGTTCCTGAATGTGATGAATCAGTTACTACAAACTCTCCTATAGCATCCTTAATTGTAATAGTTGTCACATCTACTGATCCTGATGTTATATGTAATCCTGAACTAGGAGAATTATTATTCGTTAAATTAGTTATAGTATTATTTGTTGATAATGAATCTAATTTTAAATGACCACATGCATTTAATGTCATTCCTGTAAATGTTTTGTTATCATCTTTCAAGGTTACATTACAAATTGCATTTGCTCCTGTTCCTCTTGAAAAAGTTGCACTAGCACAATTTACTGTACCATCAAATCTAATATTACTAAACAAATCATATGTTTCCGCACTAGTTAGCACAAAATTAGTTGTGTTATCTAATACCACATCTGGTATTGTTTTATTAGTATCATAGTTATCTAAACTGAATATACTCAAGTTAGCATCATTAGTTGCACCACTACTAGATTTTACAGTAACTGGACCATTTAATGTACTATTAGTCAATGCATTAGGTCCTAGTTTAAATAAGTTATTATCATTATTATTTACATCAAAAGTAATTGATGAAATAGAACCAGTATGACTATTATCTGAAATTAAATAATCATTAGTTGAGTTTTTAATAGTTACACTAGTAATATTTACACTACCACCATCTATTTTTAATCCATTACTTGGAGAATCATTATTTGTTAAACTAATACTATTTGTATTATCTAAGGAATTTACTATTAAAGAACCGCAGTTATCTAAAGTCATACTTGTAAATACTTTATTATTATTTTCAAATGTTAAATTACAAATTGATTTAGCACCAGTTGCTCTAGATATAGTTGCACTATCACAATTTACTGTTCCTTTGAATGTTGTGTTACTAAATAACTCATAACTTTCTCCAGATACTAGTTTAAATATACTAGGTTCGTCAAAGATAATATCTGGA
>Ga0163109_10001640_pt1 | contig 17675 bp, 15 predicted proteins | sample CRUFie1St13metaG_FD_108704 | JGI IMG/M metagenome (GOLD analysis project Ga0163109, IMG submission 108704) | Marine microbial communities from the Costa Rica Dome - CRUD Field 142mm St13 metaG | ecosystem: Environmental > Aquatic > Marine > Oceanic > Photic zone | place: Costa Rica: the Eastern... | reverse complement strand
TTGCTGTTGTAGCTGTTGCCTGTGCTGCTGGAGCAGCCTGTCCTGCAGTAGGATCTACTAGAGTATCTGGACCGCCATCGTCTGCTACAGTTTGTGCCTTACTTACAATAGATGTAGGATCTGATGTTATTTGAGAAGTTAACGCTGCACCACTTGGCATACCGCCTTTGCTATTAGTAGTGGTAGTGGTAGTAGTAGCTGCAGCAGGATCGTTTGGATCTGGTGTAGCTGCAGGTGTAGTAGCTGTCTGTGCTGCTGCTCCTCCTCCCATACCTGTTGGTGCTGGTGGTGAGTATGATGTTATGCCTGAAGATTTAGCTGCAGCAGGTTTGTTTTTTCTTCCAGATAAGGAGCCACCTCCTCTAATAGCTGCTTGATGCGATGCTGCATTTCTTTGACTTGCAGGTAATGATTTAAATTTGTTCAGCCGTTGAGCAAGGTTACCACCTGCTGCATTTATGGCTGTATCAGGTGCGGCAATAGGTTTACCTTCTATCATCTGCCTAGCAAACATAGTATATTTACCCATCTTAGCTGCTGCTGCAGGATTAGATGCTAAGAAAGCATTTACAGATTTCTGATCACGAGGTCCATCATACCCTAAAGCTGGTAGTATTTTCTCGTCCATTGTTGTAGGTTTAAACCCTGCAAATTTTCTAGCCATTTGTTATTTCCCTATTTGCATCCACAGTGATGCTGCGATGAATGTTATTATTGCTACTGTTGACATTTTAACTATAGTTGACCAAACGCCTTTACGTGTATCACGCCATGCTTCTAGTAAGTTACGCATTTCCTGTATGTCTTTACGTGCATCATCGTCATGTAGACCGACTTCACGTAACGCTGCTGTAGCACCACGCTTGGCTGCACGATCTAGCATAGCTTCTAGTTCTTCTGGTGTCATATTATTCATTTACTTACCTAAATGCCATAGCAAATGCTGTTCTACTACTATCACTCGATTGCGCTCTAGTAAGTTGAATATTTCTTGGTGACTGGTCTGCTGTCGAAAAGTGTGTAGCTCCACTCATATGTCTGTGATCGTTATCCTTGTCACGATAATTAAAGTTTCTAGTTACGCCTGACCACGAAGAAGACGAATTACTGTAAGCAAGCCCACTAGCAGACCCTGCTATTATCATGTCACCCTCTTCCACATTTATACTTAAATTTGGACTAGCAGCACTAGATTGAGCAAGAGATGCGTAGGTTGGAGTAATACCATACATAACCCAAGCTGTGACTCCTTGCCACACTGAACCAACACTAGTTGATACACTTATTGAACAAGTAGTGCCTGTCGGAACATTAGCTATATTTACTTGACCACCTGATGCTCTACTACTTGAAGATACAGACAATTCAGCCAACTTAGTAGTAGTTTGACCTGCTATGTTGGCACTACTAGTAACAGAAGACATTGCTCCACCCCCTGTCGCTGTTCTATAAGCATGATAAGATATCACATACCTATTTGCCGAAGCAGTTCCAATATTGATGTTATTCCAAGTAATATTACCGTCTGGCAGTCTCGCAGAATAACCGCACCAAAAACCAGAAACAGCCGAGCTTTGTCCATAGTATTCGTTTATACTGTTTGTCGCTCCTGCGCCCTTATCAATAATGTTTCTAATGTCTTCGTCATTTAATGAGCAAAGAGTGTTAGTAGTTCCACCTGCTTCTACGTGAAGGTCATCTAACGTTATTACGCCACTAGCTTGAAGAGCCATATTTTATTTCCTTATGCGTCGCCGAAGGCAGTTACGTTATCTTCTACAGTCATAGCTCCTGCTGATGTTAGAGCAAATCTATCTACACCATTATACTTAAACTTAAGATCTGTACCAGATTGATATATCACCCATCCCGATCCATCACCACCATTTAGATCAAAACCACCTGTATCTGCAGTAGCAGCAAAGCTAGTAGCGGTAACACTTGATGCTGAGATAGTGCTTGTTCCGTCACCTGTAACGGTAGCATCTACATATGCTTTTACAGACTGTTGCGTTGGTACGAGAGTTGCACTGTTTGAAGTCATATCGTCTTCATCAGCAAAGCCTGTAATAGTTGTAGTACCATCACTTAAGCCTGTGTTAAATTGAACAGTAGTACTTGTTACTGCAGCAGGAGTAGTACCACCTACAATACCATCAAAAGTAGCGTCTGTCCCATCTGTACCATTATTAAGAACAACAGTTCCGTCTGCTGCTTTTACGTCACCTATAAGATCGCCTTCAACTGTAGCTGCTATAAATGTTTCAGATCCTATTGTCCACTTATCTACAGTTTCATCCCATACAAAAGTCTTGTTTGGTTCAGTACCACGCTCTATTTCAATACCACCGTTTTCAGATGGGGTTCCTGTTTCATTAGAGTTTAAAACAATTTGATTATCTGCTAGTAAGATTGTCTCTGTGTTTACTGTGGTAGTTGTCCCTGATACAGTAAGGTCACCACCTATGATAACATTTCCTGTAGTAGTGACAGCATCCATATATCCATGTGACCAGTAGTTAGTATCATCACCTAATTGGTATGTACTATCTGCACTCGGTATAAGGTTAGATGCAACATCCGCATTAACTGTTACAGTATCTGTAGCTGCATCCCCTAGTATAGTGTTACCATTAACAGTAAGATCACCAGTGTTTGTTTGATTACCTGTTACATCAAATGTACCTGCGACTGCTGTATTACCAGTTGTTGCATCTACAGTGAATAAATTTGTTCCTACGTCAAAGTTGCCATCTACACCAAAAGCGCCTGTGACATCTAATGTTCCTGCAATAGCTGTGTTACCATTGGTTGAATCTACAGTGAACATATTTGTGTTGATGTCAAAGTTACCATCAATACCTGTAGCACCAGTAACGTCTAGTGTACCTGCTATAGCTGTATTACCTGAAGCAGAAGCGACAGTAAACTTATCTGTATTTACGTCCAAGTCACCGTCTATGCCTGTAGCTCCAGTTACATCTAATGTACCTGCTACAACAGTGTTACCTGTTGCTGCTGCTACTGTGAACTTGTCTGTATTTACAGCGACATCACCTGTCACACTTGCAGTACCTGCGATAAGAGTATTACCTGTTGCTGAGGCAACTGTAAATTTATCTGTGTTAACTGCAACATCACCTGCTATTTCTGTAGCACCAGTTAATGCTGTTACTTTAAACTTACTAACACCTAAACCATCTGTGTTTATCGTAAAATCACCAGTAACATCTGCAGTCCCTGCAACAGTGGCATTTTCATCTACAGTTAGTGTGTCTATATAAGCAGTACCATCAATGTACAAATCATTCCACTGATTAACTACATCACCAAGATTTCTTGTAGCAGTAGCATCTGGTATTATGTTAGAGGCAACATCAGCATTAAAAGTAACTGTATCTGTAGCAGCATCTCCTAATACAGTGTTACCGTTTACGGTTAAGTCATTACCTATGGTAGCATCGTTAGTAGCAGACAGATCCTGTGTATTTACAGTAGTACCAAAGTATCCGTTTCTCCATCTAAGAGTTGCTTTACCAAGATCAATCAAGTTATCGAACTTTGGAAAAACAGCCTGTGCTTCTACTTCTAGTTCTTGCGATGGTCCTATCTTATCTATAGGTGCGCCACCGCCTGTAGTGCCATCATGGTTGTGACCAGAGGCTGCGTTCATTGAGCTTTCTATGGCATTGTACTCATTGTTAAATAAATCGGCATCAATAGGATTACCGTTAGCTAACTGTCCTGTGGTATCTTGCCTAGTATATCCTGTCGGCATTTTTTACTTCCTTATTGTCTGTCGTTTGTTTTGTATTCTAACACAGCCGTGTCTAATGTAAAGGTTGGATTTGATGAATTGTCTCTTAGTCTTAGGGATACTTGCTTTCCTGAACCTATAACATTCACAGGGTAAATCTTTTCTATACTAGCACCAAACTTTGCTGCTGTAGCACCTGTGCCAAAAGTAAACCCTGCTCCAAAAAAAGCCACACCGCCAGATGTTGTTTGTAGTTTTATACTGTCTGGCTGCAAAACATTTTTACGTGTAGTTGATTCGAAGTCGAACTTTAAATTAAAGTCTAAGTCTAGTGTCCCTAGAGGGTCAATATACATGACTGCTTTGTAGAAAGTTTTTCTAACTTGAGGATCAGATATTGGCATGAAAGCAGATTGAAATATAGCCTCCATATTAGATCCATCAAAAGTAGAACCTACTTCACCTTGATATACATACCCATCATTGTGTGCGAATGCTAATGTTTCATTATCCCCTTGATAAACACTGTCTGCTACAAAAGCTTTTATACCTGTAGTAGTAGACCATTGTATTCCACCAGATCCCTGTGTTGTTACTTTTGTAGCTATCAATCCCTCGGAGGTAGCAACAGGTCTAGATGCTCTATATCCAAATATTCTATACTGTGACTTGCCTCTTAATATTACAGAACAGTAGTTATTATTCTTGCCTAGAAAGTCAGTAGATGTTTCTTTTATAGTATCAGAAGCAACATCAAGTGCAAAGTCACCTATACGATCTGTAGCACTCAATTGTCTTATACCATCAGGTGAGAGATACATAATATCACCACCTACTTCTTGAATGGTATCACCGTCTATGCATCCTATTTTTTCTGTTATAGGATCTAGTCTAAAGTCTACAGATGTTGTTCCTGTTAATCTGCTTATAGTATCTGTAGTAAATACTATTAATTGATCACGAAAGATAGCTAATCCAGTTATATCGTGTGCAACATTTATTGTACCAGCACCTTGTGCAACACTAAAATTATCTACAGTAAAAGGTGCAGCAAAATGTAGATTGTTATCTTTAGCGTAAAAACCTGTCCTTTTAAATACCACAACCTGTGATGCACCTTGCACATCTGTACTTATGTTGGGAGTTGAATTATCTAGGACAGTTAAGACATCACCTGCAGTGCTGTATATTGCAGGAAAACTTACGCTATCAACAAAGACTGTTTTATCATCTCCATCAAAGTTAAATGATGCATGTTTTATTTTGCGTCCATTTGTGTTAGTACTCTTTGCAACGGTTGTGCTACCGATGCCATCAACCAAAGGTGACCAATTAGTACCTGTACCAAGATAGTATGCGGTTTTACCAGAGTCAGCATTAGTAAAAGCCATAGCACTCAAACGAGTTAATACCCAATTAGTAGTACCATCACCTGCAACAGTAACTTCGTAGATACCATTTTCTGCTGCTGTTGCTTGTTGATTAACTAGTATCTTTTGACCTACAGCCTGAGCAACACTAGCTATTGTAAACGCTGCTTGAACTCCTGCATTAGTTAGTGTTTCTGTACCACTATTAAAGGTAGCAGTAAGTGCGCTAGTAACTGTAGCATCTGGTACATGTGAAGTATTAACCGTAACAGTGCTTATAGCAGTAGCATCAATTCTACGAGCAGCTATCATTCTATTAGCAGATATTACTTTAAGTCCTAGTATTTCATTGTCACCTGGAACTGTGCTACTAGAAAACTTTTCAAAACCTAATATCTTACTATAGCCACCCTCTTTGTTTACTTCAAAGTTTTTGAGAGTTGAAGCAGATCCAACAGCAGTAGTACCTTGCTGTAATAGGCTCATGTTAGAGATTAATCCACCCTTAAACTCTACAGGAAATGTTTGCCATTGTGTTGCCATTAAAAGTGAACTCTTCTATCTCTGATGTAAGGTGTTCTGTTTATGTACTGACTTCTTAAGTTCTTTATACCATCATCAAATAACTGCTTAGAGAACTGTACCATTTGAGTATCGTTTCTAAATTGATAAACATAGTACATAGCGCCATTTACTATGACCCATCTATAAGGTTCTGGTATTGATGGAACATCATCGAAAAGCTCCATGTCAAAACCTAGTTGATAGTATTCATACACTAAAGTATACGCTTGATCTGGCTCAGGTACAAGTACTAATTCACGACTTGGTGTTCGAACTATCTTTCTAGGAATGCCTCTATTGTTAGCATTTGTGTCGTATTCTTGCCCTACATGCTTTTCTAAGTACTCTTCGTATATTAAGCTTTGTAATTTTTCAGTTGAGTTACCTAGTGTATCGTCCTGTTTAATACGAAAACTTTCCATATCTATGGTCTTAGCGTCTTCGGGATAAGGAAAACGAGATATTCCAGCAGTTAAGATTTCTTCTTCTTCAACATGATTCCAAGGCCACTCAAACTCTTCTTGTTGAATATGTCTTACAGCAGCGTTCACTGAATCTTTTACAAAACTATAATATCCTGTAGTGGTAGCAAAGGTAGAAGAATCTAAAGGAACTTCGTTAAGTCTCCTATTCACATCATTACACAAGCCTAGAAAATTATAAGCCATTATCTATTCCTTACCGTTAGAAAGATTTTTCTTTCAAAAGTTTTACCTGCTGCTGTAGTAATCCTACAAGTAATCTTATATCTAGTTCCTGCTATACCTGAACTAAATCTAGCAGTCGCTAAAGTATCTGTATTAGTAGGTTGTATTAACATTAACTCTCCTGCAACATTATTTAAACTTTGGTAGGAGGTAACTGTGAAACCATTAATCTGCCAAACAACAGTGGCTATTGTATCTGTTCCTAAGAAACGTGACCAATCTACACTAAAGTCTGCTACTTCATCTGGATCAAGGTTGGGCCATCTGTATGCCATACTAATTCCTATCTAATATAAACGGTATAGTTTTGATACGGTACAATATTAACTACTCTATTTCTATCTATCTCTGTAACTGCAAATACTTTTTGTACCGCCAATATACCGCCTGTAAGATCGGGGTTATCATTCCAGTTTGCAGTCATAGTTGCTTGTACACCTATCGGTATAATTGTAGCTTGAGCATCCTCATCAGCAAATTCTGTAGCTGTAACTGTTAGGTCTGCACTAGCAGAAGCTGAGTCTAGTGTTATGTTAGCGTCAGCATCAAAAAGAACATCTTCAGTAATTTCACTAGCTGAGGCACTGGGCGCTACAATATTAGCTTTTGCATCAAAGCCTAATGTACCTGCAGCAGAAGTAGCAGAAACTCCAGTAGGATTGCCGTTTCCTGAACCCTCTACATCAGCAAAAGCATTAACAGAAACAGTCGCTTGCTGACCTACTACTGCTGTGTTACCTTCACCTAAACCTGGAGTAGCACCGTCTGCAGCACTATTGGCCTGAACACCTGTAGGAGTTGGATTAGCTTTACCTGTGCTAGTTAGTGTTCCTGCAGCAGTAGTACTAACAACACCTGAAAGAAACGCATTTGCTGCTGCTTCTATGTTTGCTTGAGCAAAAGCTACTTCAGAATAGGAAGAGAAAGCTAACATTAGATTTGCCTTTTAATACTTACGTTTACTTACCAAGCTAGTGAAGTAACGTTCTTTTAACTTAGTGTTTCTTTTTAACTCTAAACTTTCTGCTGTCCATAAATAAGCAAGAACTGTTCCCTTTTTTATTAGCATTTCTTTAGGTGCTTTGTTTATATCAATCATAGTATTTATATTTAAAGCATGTCTATCAAATATTGTACCGTCTAAAGATCCGTTTAATACTTCAAAAGGATAATCTTGTTTGTGATATTGAGGATGTAAAAATATATATGGGACTTTTTTTATGCCTATAGTTAGAGGTAATTCAAATTTTATGTTCATTTTATTTTCGAAAGGATTATCTTTCTCTGTATAAAATTGCTCATGTGAATGGCTTGTTACTTTTAAAAGACTTGCCTCTGGAACTTCATAGTAAAATTTATAATCTTTTATTGCTATGAATATATCACAAGGAGCTTTTACTAAAAAGCATTTATCTAATATCCCATCGGTAATAGCAGGACAAGATTTAACAGTTGTTATAATTCCTTCATCTTGTTTTATTTCTATGTTTGAAAAGTATGCCATTGCTTTTTCAGCAAAGTATTGCATATGGTTTTTAAACAATCCTACAAATGGTTTTAAATTTTTCCACCAAGGAACTTTACTTTTACTACACTTCTCAAGGAATGAAGGAAGATCGTCTTCAGATAACCAATCAAATTTGTAGTTCCATTCAAGGTACTTCATATAGCAAACTGGGTTAGAGCAAAACGACCATAACCTTTATTTCTATATTCTACATCCTCTATGTGTAATGGTAATACTTCGTGTTTTATACAAGCAGGAAAAATAACTGAGTAGTTTTCTTTCATTGGTACTGTAATGTTGTAGTCTGTAAATACTAACTCACCACCAGTAAATTTCTTTGGACCTTTCCAAAACCAAGATATTCCAGTTGCATGTCCTTCATCAACGTGAGCGCCATAATGATCACCATGATCGTAGTAGTTTAGTAGTGTAGAAAGTTTATAATCGTCTTTATTAAAAAACCAGCAACCTAACCTTGGTTGAATATTATTTACTAGTGCATTCCAAAGTTTAAAACCAACGGTGTGCATCTTTGAATCATTAGGGTTTTCAAATAATTCATGTACAAAACCACCTTCACCAACTTTGTTACCAGCATGTGTGATATCTGCAAAGTCTGGTAATAATTGACCTGAGTCTTGTAGCTCTAGCATCTCATCTCTTAGCAGGTCAAGTTCGTCTTTTGTCCAGAGTCCTTCTATTTCTAAGTAAAAAAATGGTTCTGTGTTTAATTTATATTTAAGGTGATGTGAAGGCAATTGGTTCGTCCCATGATAGAGTTTCTTCGTTCCATATACCTGCTTCCATATTACTGGGAAGGGGTATAGGTGGTTCCCATGTCCAAGTCTTGGTGTTTAGTTTCCAAGAGTTGAACACTTCTCCCTCCATACCTAAAGGTTTAGGTGGATGAAAAACATCATGTTCTCTATTATAGATGAATCCAACCGCCGCATAGTTAGCCCTTAAAGGTACTCCTCCATCTGGTTCAAGTGTTTCAGGATCTAGGTGTATTCCTTCTCTTGTATTATAAGAAGTCTGAACCCATTCACCTTCCTGTTTATCTATAAAATCTTGTTCTGCAACTATAACATTTGCAACAATATTATTTTCTATGAGTGCGTAGTGTGCCATATAAATACCTTATGCGATAGCATATCTGATTATTACTATGCCAGAGCCACCACTTCCTGATGTGCCAGAACCTGGTCCCCGACCACCGCCTCCACCGCCTGTATTTGCAGTTCCGTTTCCTGCGCTAGTGCCACCACCACCATTTGAATTGCTTGAGTAGTATTTGTTACCACCACCACCGCCACCACTAAAATAGCCAGAAGGTGATCCCCATGAAGCCCATTGACTAAAATATTTACCAGAGCCACCGTAGGTATTATTGCCTTGATATGCCTGTCTTCCTACAGCTTGAGCGCCACCACCGCCACCGCCATTTCTAGACTGTCTTCCTCTGCCGCCATTGTTTCCTTGACCAGATACGCCAGAGCCACCATACTTTCCGTTAGATCCTCCTCCACCAGAACCGCCATAGGCTCCAGTGGAATATCCTGCACCGCCACCACCTCTAACTGGTGAAAAACCTAGAGCAGAACTAGTACCTCCTGCACCACCATTTCCAGACCCTGAACCACTACCACCACCTCCAACAGTTATAGTATAATCTTGAACAGACAAAGTTGCAGTATTGTTAATATATCCACCAGCACCGCCACCCCCAGCCGCTGTTGAACCAAAAGCAGAACTACTACCTCCACCTGCGCCACCAGAGACTACGAATACGTTAGCTGTGCTGCCTTGGTTACCTACGTCTGTAACTGAAAGTGTGCCAGATGATGTGAACGTATGATACTTATAACCACCAGCCGTAGTTTCTGTACCGCCTGAAGCCGTAACAAAAGCAATGTTAGATGCTCCATAAAAATCACTTATAGTAATTTCATCAGCAGAAGGTATGCCACTTGCGGCATCATAGAACTCTGACATTTGATGAGGTTCGGTATCGTTAAACTCAGTAGCTATATCATCTAACGATATTTGTCCTTCAGTCTGAAGAGCCATTCTTAAGTTCCTCTATTTCGGCTTTTAACTCTTTAATAGATTCAATCAGTACAGAAGTCAATGCAGAATAATTAACAGTCAAGTGATTTTCACCATTAAATCCTTTTACTTCTTTTACAGCTTGAGGTAATACTTTTTGTACCTGCTGTGCTATTACACCTGCACTCTCTTGTCCTGTACGTGACCATTCAAAAGTCACACCATCTAAAGCCTGTAGTTTAGAAGTCGCATCTTCTACAGGTTTAATGTTTTGCTTTAGTCTTTCATCAGATGCTACTGTTGTTGAGTAGGCAATCACATCACCGTCTGCATGAAAGTCACCGTCTGCTTCAAAGCGAAACTCATTGTTTCCGTTTATAAATACATCCAGTTGTGTATCTGTTGTGAACGTAATATAATCACCACTATCCTTACCAATATTGGTTGCTGCATAAACACTAGCAGCTAAATTTACGTCACCACTGCCATCTGCAGTTACTGCTTTTGAAGCTTCGCTTGTACCTAAAGTAGTAATGTCTAGATAGTTTAATTCTGTAGCAGTTGCTGTAACTCCATCAAGAATATTTAATTCAGCAGCAGTAGATGTTACACCGTCTAATATGTTTAGTTCTGCTGCTGTAGATGTAACTCCATCCAGTATGTTTAGCTCTGCTGTGGTTGCAGTAACGCCATCCAGTATGTTGAGTTCTGCTGCAGTTGAAGTAACACCGTCTAATATATTTAGTTCGGCTGTAGTTGCATTAACCCCATCAAGTAAATTAATTTCTGCAGTAGAAGCGGTTACTCCGTCAAGGATATTTAATTCAGCAGCAGTAGAAGTAACTCCATCTAGTATGTTGAGTTCTGCTGCGGTTGAGGTAACACCATCAAGTATATTTAGTTCGGCTATAGTAGATGTTAATGTGCTAAAGTCTTTGCCGCTATATACAGTGGCTCCCATGCCTGAGTGGTTTGTGCAGTATGTGTACAACACATCTGGTGCGTCTTGCTCAAGAGTTACCTGTGTGTACGCCCCTGCCGAACCCGGAGTTCCGACAGTAGTTACTCCTGTGGTAAATTCTGAACCACCGCCATGTGTACCATCAGATGTTGCGCTTAGTCGTAACGGATGAGATGCGTTACTAGAATCACTTTGGTCAAAGCGAATAGTTACAGACTTTGGCAGTAGTGCAGTTTGTTGTACTGTACCATCAAGAGCATACTTGTTGCCACCAGAGTTAACAACAGTAACCGCTATGGTATGGTATGGTTGTTTTGCATCTAACTGTGTTTGTACATTTGATGTTACTCCATCTACATAATTTAGTTCTGCTGTTGTCGCAGTTACTCCATCAAGTAAATTTAGCTCTGTGGCTGTAGACGTAACACCATCTAGAATATTTAACTCAGCAGTAGTAGCAGTAACGCCATCGAGAAGGTTAAGCTCTGTAGCTGTAGATGTCACACCATCTAGTATGTTTAGTTCTTCCGTAGTAGCAGTGACACCATCTAGTAGGTTAACTTCTGCTGTTGTTGCAGTAACACCGTCTAGTATATTTATTTCTGCAGCAGTAGCTGTAACACTTGTTAAATCTGTAGGTGCTATATTAATATCAGCAGAACCATTAAAAGATTGACCTGCAATGTTTCTAGCTGTTTCTAATGTGGTTGCGGTGGACGCATTGCCTTCTAGTGCAGCTACAATAGTACCTGCTGTACCGCTAAATACTTCGCTTGAATTTGTTGCGTCTGGTATGAATGTAAATTTACCTGCACTATCATCAAAGCCAAAGAATCCTACTTTAGCAGAAGAACCGTCATGGTATCTAAATTCTATACCACGATCTTTGTTATCATCTGATGAGGGTGCTGAGTCTCCACCTATCGTAAACACAGGATCGTCTACAGTGGTAGTTGTACTATTTACTGTAGTTGTTGTTCCATTGACTGTTAGGTTTCCTGTGACAGCCACGTTGCCAGATGCTGTAAGATTAGCTGCTGTAACATCATCTGTGTTTAGTGTGCCGTCTACTGTTACGTTATTAAATTGAACATTGTCACCTGTTCCAACAGCCTGTCCTATTGATATAGCACCTGCGTTGTACGTGACCCCTGTACCACCAGATAGTCTTGCATCTACTCTGGCGTCTGTAAAATATAAGTTACTTGATCCTTCAGATAAATTGTCTGTATCAAAGTTGTTTAAATTTACTGCAGTTAAGTTTCCACTGGCATCTTTGATAACAGCTTTATCTGCAGGGTATGTCATAAAGATGTCTTTAGTTCCTGAAGATAAATTAACTGCGTTGTTGGAATTTGAACTTGCAATGATAGTAGTTCTAGAAAGTGTGTTACCTGTATTCCATGTACCTAAACCTACTTCCCATTCATCATTAGCTGTTGTAGCATGTACAATGGCGTAGTAAGTCGTGTCTCCATTGGACATGTAAGCATTGAATGCTTTGAAGGTAGCCCCTGCCCCTGCCAAAGCGATATCGCCTGTGCCTGTAGTAGTTGTGCCTTCTTTTACACGATCTTTAATTATAAACGCCATTGTACTATACCTTTAAGCTATGCGAATGACAGCATTTGTTGAGTCTGCTGTTGGGAACACTACGGTAAAGTCACCGCTAGTTGAAGTAACAGTGCCGCCAAAGTCAAATACAGCTATAGCTTTGTTGGACTTGGATGAGTTATATATAATACAACCATCGGATGAGATAGTCAAGTTTGTAAATACCTCATCAGCAAAGTCAACAAAAGCAACTGAACCAGATAATGAAATAGATGCACTATCTAATGCCTGACCAGTAGCTGTGTAGTTTGTTCCACTAGCTTCATCTGAATTACCTGTAATGTCAGAATAGTTAGTAGTAGCTGCACCGTATGTACCTGTTGGTGAAGCTTTAATTAGAGCTATCTTTAATGTATCTGTGTCTAGATCGTGAACACCTCCAAGTAGCTCTTGCTTGAAGCTGTTGCACATTGCCGTTGTTATAGCCATTTGGAAATGTCCCTATGTTAGTTGATGTGCAAAGAGGCCAGCGTTAGCCAGCCTCTAAGTTTAACTTGATTAAGCAGCGTTGTAGATAGCTGACACCAATGCTTCTGGGCGTAAAATCTTACGTCCGTAAAGGTGCATACCACGTACAATGTCTGCAAATGAGTCTGGATCTCTGTAGTTCTCAACTTTGTTGATTTGCTCTGCAGTAGCTACAGCCTCTTGCTGTCCAGCCAAGATAACACCGTAGTTTGAATCTTGTGCTAGTGAGCCTGATGTACCTGGACCTGTACCTTTTGAAGGTAGGTTGTTAGATACGTGTACTGCGAAGCCATGTAAGTTGTTCATTACAAGACCATTTTGTAGCCCTGATCCACCGAAGTCTGCATTGAGAAGACGTGAGTCTTCGTCTTTTAGCATTTCCATGAATACTGGATCTACTACCAACCAACGTCCACGAGAGTCAACGTTTGCTGTATCCATTTGACGTGCCATACGTGCGACAACTGTCAATGGTGATACAGTGTCTGAAGATAGTGAAGTTGCACCTGGAAGACGTGTTGCCATTGGGATAGAATCCCCAGTAGCATACGCTGTTGATGCAGAGTCAGCACTACCTAGTTGACCCATGTCAGTAGCATCTAATTGGTTAGCTTTTAAAAATTCACCATTTAGATTAGCTGATGTTGGGTGCTGTGCTGAACCTGACACAGATGTGATTAACGCACCTGATGTGTCGTAACCTGACATGTAGGATAGAACATCTACGTCAATAGCGTCTGCCATTTTGTAGGCTGCTCTGTCTGCTGCTAGGCTTACGAAGTCGATGTGCGAAAACTGCTCTTCGATGTCATCCATTTTGAAAGCAAAATAGTTAGCTTTGTCAATGGTTAACTGGAAGTCAGTGTCATCTAGCTTCTCTATAGAAATACCTGTATGACGCTGTAGTGCGTTAACAGTTACGTCTGGCTCTTTTTGGATGCGTACAACATCCCCTTGATTTGCAATGTCACCAAAGTATGAGTTGTTGGTAACTGCGCTAATTACAGACGATTTGCGTAATGCAATCTGCGCCTGTTTGGAGTACATAATTGGGCTAAAATTAGCGTCAAAACCTCCGCTTGCCGATCCTATCATAATAATTCTCCTTAATAGATATGGCGTGAAAATTAACACTACATACCCACGATGAAGAGGCTCTTAGTTTTAGGGTAGTCAGCTATGCTTCAAGGGTGGCCGCCCTATCTGCGCTGGGCCTATACTTAGAGGTAGGTCTTTGTGTGGCTAGTGCTTGATTAAGCATACACACTTTAATTGTTGTGTATATGCTATAGTTTTATCTACAATACTTTGAATGTCAACTATTTTCTTGATATATCGTAAATAAATCTTCCGTTACGTTGAGCGTCTAGTATTTCTTCTTGGCGCTTTTCGTATTCCTTAATAGACATTGCAGCTACTTCAGATTCCTTAACGTACTTAGAAGCCTCATCAGGTTCTGCTTTTACTGCATTTCTTGTTTTAACAGAGGATGCTGCTGCTTTGCTAGAGTCAACATTCTTCTTATCGGTGATACCCATATCTGTTTTATACAAATCAAGTACTCTAGATACAGACTTAGCATCGTCTTGGTTTTCATAAAGAGCATCTTGTACCCATTTAGGTTGCTCCTTTGCCCAGTTATGAAACTTATCGTCTTCACGTATCTGTATAAAGTCAGGGTGCATACCGACTAATTCTGCTTCAGCTTTCTCACGTTTAGCTGTATAGCGTAGCTCTTCATACTCTGCCATCTTACTATCCAACTCACTAGTAGCAGACCTAGCTTTTTTCTCTGCAATACTTTCAATAATACCTGCAACATCAGGATATTGCTTTGCCCAAGCGTCTAGCTCTTCATCTGTCTTAGGTAGTACAAGCTCTTGCTTTACAGCTTTATCTAGCTTTGCTTCTAGTGCTGCTATCTTTGCATGGAACTCTTCTTCTTTTTTCTGTGAGTGTCTACGCAGATCACCATAGCGCTTCTTGAAGTTTTTCTCCTCAGCAGTTAATCCTTGTTCTTGTGCTTCGGTTTGTGATTCTTCTTCTTGTTTGGTATTACTCTCTGCCTGTACTGGTTCAGCTTTAGGCTCTTCGCTACTGGGTTTATCTTCAGTACTTTCTTCATCTGTTATACCTAGTGCTTCTTTCTTCAGAGCTAGAAGCTCTTCTTCATCTTTTTTGATACGCTCTTCATTAGTTAGGTATCCACCTTTACCCATCATTACTTTTGGGATTTCAGGTTTTACCATTGGGTTTGGGTTTGCTGGTTCGCTTGTAGCCATTTGTTTTCTCCTTATGTTGGGGTCAGCCGAAGCCGAGTGGCCTTATAGTTATTTGGATTTTTTCTTTTTACTTTTCTTGCTTGCTAGTCCACCTTTGTTTAATCCACTGATACCAAAGCGAGTGTCTAGCGCTGCTCCACCTTGTTTTTCATCATCGCTTAGTCCTCGTGTTGCACTTTGTGCTAAACCTGTTTTTCTTTTGGTAGATTTGCCTTGTAAGTTTTTACTTGTTTGTTGTCTGTCTTTTCTTCTTTGTTCATCTTTAGATATAGATGAAGCAGTGAAAGCAGCAGGTTTTTCTTCTTTTGCTGCTTTTTTCTTAGAAAATGCAATCTCAGCAGCTTCTTTAGAAATTTGTTTAGCTTTCTCGATTTGCTCAGGAGTTAGTGGTACACCACCTGCATCATCTGCTGTATATGGAGTTGGTGATTTTACTCCATCATCTATATCTTGTTCAGGGCTGTATGGTTCTACAAAACTATATCCAGTTAGTTCAGGGTTTTCTGGTCCTGTTAAGTTTGGTAAGTCTGGTCTATCTATTTCTTGACCTGTAAGTTTAGCCAATCCTTGTGTTAAGAAACTAGGCTCTGGATTTTCTGCAACAAGTTTTAGATTTTTTAGATATTCTTGTTCATAGATAGGTACATCTTCCATTGCCAATCTTCTGTCTATTTCTTTTATAAGCTGACTGGTATGTATTTTTTTACCAATCTTATCTATGATTGTTAAACTAGGTTTTACAACATTACTTACTTCTTCTTGTAATTCATCTATGGTAAGTTCTGTATAACTAAAGTCATTAGGCTCTATAGGATCTTTATCTTTTTTCTTTCTTTGTGTTGTTTCTTGAACTTCATCAGTCATTTTTTCTAGGTCACCTACAGGAAAGTAACCTTCGGGTATTGCCATTTGAGGTTCGCCATTTATAAACGTAATAAATATTCTATGGCCTACACTATTCATATACTCACGCATCTCTAATAAAGGTGCTGTTCCAAGGCCATAATCCATAGCAGCTTCCATATCAAAGCCACCTTTTCTTGCAAAGGTATCATCTTGCTCTGGTGTCATGTCAGCCATACCACCTTCATTGTAGCCTTCAACGCCTAGACCTCTCATAAACTTTGTTCTGAAACTTTCATCGCTGCGAAGGTTTACTCCCTTTTCTTTTTTAGGCTTGCCTGTATAAGCTTGTTTTACTTTACCTGCTTTCTTGTCTTCACCACCATACTTACGTGCAGCACGTTCCATTGGATTGCCACCAAATCCAAAATCAAATTTAGCCTTAGACTTTGGCTTGGCTGGTTTTGTATAAGATTTTTTATTTGACTTACTGCCACCCCTTAAGTTATACAATAGTTCCTCAGCCCTATTCTTAAACTTAGGTTTACCAGAGGCAGAAGCAGACGTTACCCTACCAACTGAATCTCTCTTCTTAGCATTAGCTTGTATTTTAGCAAATTTTTCTTTTGCACTTGGTTGAGGATTTTTTAGTGATTTAAAAAACTTACCTAAGAAAGCTTCTTCCGCTTCTGAAAAAGTAGACTCTAAATCCTCTTCACTTAAATCTATATCTATATCATCAAGATCACCAAACATCATAGAAGGATCTTCTTCCATAGGCTCACCACCCATGCGTCCATCTTTTGCCATTTGAGCATAGCCTAACTTAGCCTCTGCACGTAAGTCTTCAAATAATTTTACACCATGAAAATTTACTACATCAGCAGGTACTACTATTTCACCAACACTAAGATTAGCTGGTATGTCATCTCTTACATTCTCTGGCGATGAACCTAGAGGTATTTCGTTTCCTGAAACAGGATCTATTCCTATTGTATTCTCAGGGATTTCTTTTGAACCAAAGTTCATTTCCATTTGTTCTTCTAAAGCCATACCGCCCTCACTGAATGAGAATGCTTCCGCATCCATCTTTTTTGCATTACGTGCCAATACTAAGTGTCCTACTTGAACTACTGTATCTGCCTCTACTACTGCTTCTCCTGTTTCTCTATCATAGAAGAAGCCCCTACGTGTAGGGTCATAACCTACCTGTGTAAATTCAGGATTGTCAAAAACTTCCTGTGCAAGCTTGTATGCTTCATCATCCGTAGCTTCAACATACTTACCTGACATAACAGCAAAAGGTGCTTTAGCTCCACCTTTAGCTACGCCTAAAGCCTTTTTAGGTTCTCTTCCTTCTGGTTGTATAAACTTTACATCGTCTAACACAACAGCAGGTTTATAAACTGTCTTTAATTCAGGGTGAGTTAAAGTAGGAACCCATATATCATAATCTGTATATGCATCTATGTCTAATCTTGCAGTTACTTCATCACCGTCTGGTATAGAAGCATTCAAACCAATCATAGGTTTTTTACGTTTACCTGCATTTA
>Ga0163109_10001638_pt1 | contig 17684 bp, 18 predicted proteins | sample CRUFie1St13metaG_FD_108704 | JGI IMG/M metagenome (GOLD analysis project Ga0163109, IMG submission 108704) | Marine microbial communities from the Costa Rica Dome - CRUD Field 142mm St13 metaG | ecosystem: Environmental > Aquatic > Marine > Oceanic > Photic zone | place: Costa Rica: the Eastern... | reverse complement strand
GAGGGCTTGGTACGCGAGTTGGCCTACACCGGCCGACGCATGCCAGCGGCAGAAGCTAAAGCGGTAGGATTGGTGAATCAAACATTTGCCGACCAAGCCTCCATGCTCACTGGCGTTATGGCCATCGCAGCAGAGATTGCCGAAAAAGCGCCTCTAGCTGTCTACGGCTGCAAGCGCATGATCAATTATTCCAAAGATCACAGCACCGCCGACACATTGGACTACATTGCAATTTGGAATGCTTCAATGATGCAAGGACAGGAAATGCAAGAGGCCATGCAAGCGCGAGCAGAGAAGCGGGCCGGCGACTTTACTGAATTACCCATGCGCCGCGGCACCTTCGGATCGTAGTAGCGCAAACAATAACTATTCATTTCTTTCGGGGGAGAGGAGAATGACGATACAACTTCGACAAATTTGCCTGGTAGCCGAGCAGCTAGCACCGGTAATCGACGATCTCACTGCAATACTTGGCATCCACAGCTGCTACGTTGACCCTGGCGTGGGCAAATTCGGCCTAGAAAATAATCTAATGCCCGTAGGACGCAATTTCCTAGAGGTGGTCGCACCTATCCAGGACAATACTGCAGCTGGCAGGTACCTAGAGCGACGCAATGGCGATGGCGGCTATATGGTAATCACCCAAATCGACACCCTTGAGGAACATCAGCGCTTACGCCAACGCGCTCTGGATCAGGGGGTGCGCATCGCTCACGAGCACAGCAGCGATGAGTGGTACTTGAGTCAACTGCATCCTCGTGACATGCAAGCTGCGTTTTTAGAGCTGGAATGGAATCCCACCGCTGACTTCAACGGTTTCTGGAACCCTGTGGGCGGATTGGGTTGGGAAGATAAAGTAAATCAAAACCAGACGGTCGATTTCATCGGGGTGGAGTTACAAGGCAGTGATCCCGCGGCTTTGGCCGACCACTGGGCTAACGTCACCGATTTACCCGTCGAGACTGACCTCGCGGATCCGAGCATTCGCTTTAACAACGCGACTATACGCTTTGTCGAGGACACCGACGGGCGCGGGCCTGGATTGGGCGGCCTAGATATTCGCGTGGCTAATCGTCAGGCGATTTTGGCAGAGGCCAAACAGCGCAACTGCTATGTTAGCGACGACCAACTGACCATATGCGGTACCCGCTGGTACCTGCACGACAGCTAAACTCTACTAGGAAACAATATGACTGAAATGAGTCTAGAAACCGCCGTTCGAACGCGGCACTCGGTACGCGGCTTTTTACCCGACCGCGTGCCCCAAGAAACTCTAGATAGAGTTTTTGATCTGGCGCGCTGGGCACCCTCAGGCACCAATATTCAACCTTGGCAGGTTTACGTCGCGTCGGGCGAAACACGCGACAATCTGCGAGCGCAGTTTATGCAGCGCACACGAGACAAACACCCGCCAAGCGTGGACCATAAGGGTACTCGTGGACCACTCGGTGAAATTTGGAAAGACCGGCGCCGGGCCTGTGCAGCGGTTTTGTATGACGCAATGGATGTCGCTTGGGACGACAAACCCGCGCGAGCCGAGGTGGCATTTCGTAATTTCGAGCTATTTGACGCGCCCCACGTGGCATTCTTATGCATGAATGAGGTATTCGGCATGGGCAGCGCCTGGGACATTGGCATGTATGCACAAACGTTAATGCTCGCCATGACCGCCAATGGTCTGGCCTCTTGCGCCCAAGGCACGATGGCCCATCACCCCGATCTGGTGCGCGAGGCTTTCGATTTGGACGAAGAAGTAAAAGTTCTTTTTGGTATCAGCTTTGGCTTTCCCGACCCCACTATGGCAGTCAACAACGCCCTCACTACTCGTGCTGAACTGCAGGAGACCGTGACGTTTAAGGGCTAAATACCGATCACGCCAGTATCGACTAAGGTCTGCAATTGTTGTTCGCCATAACCGAGATCTGCGAGCACTGACAGCGTATGTTCACCAATTTTCGGCGCCCGACTGGATTGGGCGCTTGGGGATTGCTCGTCACCCGCTATACGAAATGGTGAACGCAGTGACTGATAAATGCCAAGCTCATCGTCTTCCTGCCGCTGCAGCCAGTTACTAGAACGCAGTTGCGGATCTGCTTGCAAGTCGTCTAGGGCATTAATGCGCGCGCAGGGAATATCATGGGCGCTCAACTGGCTGAGCCAATGCTCACTGGTTGCGGTTGCGATAACGCTATCCAGCAGGCTATACAACTCGTCTATGCGTTGTGAGCGCAGGGCAGGATCCAGGACCCATGGCGCCTCGGCAAGATCCGCACGATCAATTAGTGTAAAAAAGTTCTGCCACTGCCGCGTGCTATAAGGCATAACCGCAATATAACCGTCCAGTGTCTTAAAGGGTTTGCGGTTATTGGAGAACAACCTTTCATACCCCAGATCGCCTTCGGCAGGGACGAGGGTATGCCCTGCCAGATGTTCTGCCATTAAAAATGCGGCCATGCTTTCCAGCATAGGTACCTCTATGGCTGAGCCCTGGCCCTCGCGCTGTTGCTTTATCACCCCGGCAGTAATCGCCAGCGCCAAATGCAGCCCAACGATCTTGTCGCAGGCGACCGTCCGTACAAACTGCGGAGCGCCGTCAGCATCCTTATTTAGCGCCGCCAATCCAGATCGCGCTTGAATAATATCGTCATAGGCTGGGCTATCTGCATCTGGGCCGCCACTGGCAAAACCTACGCCAGAGCAATACACCAGGCGCGAGTTGAGTGGGGCCAACGTCGCGTAGTCGATGCCTAGTTGCGCCGCCGCCTTACCCCGCATGTTGTGCACGAACACATCCGCTTCTGCGACCAGTCGATAGAGAATCTCCCTGCCCTCGGACTGCTTTAAATCCACTGCAATCGCTCGCTTATTACGATTGAAGTTCATAAAACCCACACCGAGCTCAGCATGCCTACCTGGCCTTACAGCACGAAATCCATCTCCTGCTAACGGCTCTAGCTTGGTGACATCAGCGCCAAAATCTGCCAGCAGCTGGGTCGCATATGGACCTAAAACAACGGTGGTGAGATCTACTACCTTGAGTCCATTGAGTAGATCAAACACTTATGCTTTGACCTCCTCGACTTCTTCGCCTAATGCACGCGCGCGCTCAAGCCGCGACGCCTCGTCTTTGGGCAAATTTCTCCATGCCAAGGTTAAAAGCACGATCGTTGCAATGAAGATCAGCAGCGTGCAGGCAATCGCAGAACGCAGAGAGTCTGCTGAGTCCATACCGGTGCTTGCGAAAGTATCCGATAGTTGCCCCATCATATACGGGCCTAGGGCGAGTCCGAGCATGGTGTTGATGAGAATGTAATAGGCGCCAGCGACTGCGCGCATGCGTGGCAGCACCAAATCCGCAGCCGTACTGGGCGGAATACCCGGCCATGCCGCGCTGAACAGATGGTGGACAAAATTCAGCAGAAAAGCCATGTATAAGCTTTCGGTATAGACCATCCACAACACCAATGGGGCAGTGCCGAATACTGCGATATAGCCGATCAACAAACGCCCAGCCGGATGCCGTTGCTTAAACTTGTCGCCGAAGATTCCTCCCAAGGTAACGCCTAACAGCCCGCCCAAAGCATTACCAAGGCCTATATACATACCCACTTCGGTCGCAGAAACATCGTGGATCCGCATCAGTAGTGGAGCGGTCCAGTAACCCACACCGTAGGTGACAAAAGAAATTGTCGGAAACGCGAGCATGGTATAGACCATGGCTTTTGACTGAAAAATCATATGGTAGGTCACTGGGTCTCGAGCCTTTAGGGACTGCACCCAGGAATAAACCACATAAATACCAATACCTAGGGCAACCCACTGTGGCACGTTGTCCGTCAGCAGTATCAGACCCCAGGCAACTAGGGCTATCAGCACTGCGGCGACAAAATTATCCTTGAGCGATGCGCCGTCTCGTGCCAAGCCATAAAGATTAAATATTGGGATCATCGCGGACAGTTCGGTACGCAGGACTCCGAATGGATTTGGATGCTCAGCACTGATAATGCCTTCCGAAATGCCTCGTTTCGGTTCACGTAACGAACGCACCCACAGCGCCATAAAAATGCCTGGGATACCTACCGCCAGAAACGCAGCATGCCAACCCTTTAGATTAAGGGGTGCCGTGGCCGGATCTGGAAAGGTGCTATTCCAGCTTTCCATTATGAAGCCCCCCAGGAACAGACCAATACCGCCACCGATGTATACACCTGAGGAATAGATAGCGATCACGGTCGCGCGGAGCCGCTGCGGGTAATAGTCCGAGAGCATCGAATAAGCCGCCGGAGATGCACTGGCCTCGCCAATACCGACCCCAATACGAAACAGCGCAAGTACAGAAAATGACCGCGCAAAGCCTGACAGTGCTGTCATCGCACTCCAAAATACCAAGCCAAGGGAAATCAGACTGCGGCGCACCCAAACGTCCGCAAAACGTGCCAACGGGATGCCGAATACAGCATAGAACACCGCGAATACCGTACCGTAGAGAAACCCCATTTCAGCATCGCTAACCCCAAGATCAGCCTGAATGTCTTGGGACAGGATCGATAAAATATTGCGATCGATGAAATTAAATACGTAAACGATTACCAACACGAACAAGACATAGTGGGAATAAGCACCCCCTAGCTTTGTTGCTGGTGCTGCGGACTCGCTCGTCTGCTGATCATCTGCTGCCATACTCCCCTCCCCAGAGGCGTTCTATTAATTCCGAAACCTTACCGGCCTCAATCGAACTGTCGCTCGCCCGAACCAAAAATCAAATAAAAGACCATACCAAATAAGGTTACCCCCGCTGTGGTGAGGAATACCCAATCCCATGACCCGGTGACCTGTAAAATATAACCGGTGACGTATACCGCCACTATGCCTGGCAGTGTCGCAAAGGTATTTGTTATGCCCATTAGGGTGCCCGCATATTTAGGACCTATGTCCATATGGTTAACGCTGTGGCCACCAATTCCTGCCGCTCCAAATAACTTACCCAGACACAACAAGCCGATCGCCGACCACACATCATCTACGGTTGTTATCAACAGCAAACAGATCGCCAAACCACCAAAACCAATGGTTTGCATGAGCTTGCGTACGAATGTCACGGACAAGCCACGCTGAATCAGGCGGTCTGCAATATTGCCAGCAATATTAAGACACAAGAACGATGTGACATGGGGCAACATCGCAATAAGACCAACCGATGCGAAAGCCACACCTAGCCCGTCGTTTACATATTTTGGTAGCCACGACAAAATTACGTACAGCGTCCAGTTGTTGCAGAAGTGAGCGACTATGATCGCCCAAAGTGCTTTATTGCGGAGGAATTGCCGCATCGGCGGGGCTTCTACTGTGCCAGCTGCCGGGGCATTTGCGGCGATATGCCGCATCTCTGCAGCTGCAATTCGCGGATGTTCCTCGGGTGTGTTGGTCACCACGAGGTGCCAGGCGGCGTACCAAACAACACCAACCAAGCCGAACAAATAAAACGCCCATTCCCAGCCCAATTCGCTGACGATAATTGGCGTTACGACCAGCGCGAACACCGTACCAATCGGTATACCACTGGCGTTGAACGCCACCGCCTTAGCTTTTTCATGGACCGGAAACCAACGGGTTATGAGGCTGTATACCGAGGGAAAGGTAACCGCTTCGCCTAACCCCATACCGATACGCGCAGCCAACAGCCCTATCATGCCGGAGAACGCTGCCCAGGGTGTAACGACGGTAAAAAATGACCAAATCAACACACCAAGACCAAGCACTATTTTGCCGCCAAAACGATCGGCTAAAAATCCGCCCATGACCTGCATGATCAGATAGCCGACATAGAAGGAGGATAAAATAATGCCTTGAGTTTCTAGGTCCCACTGAAACTCTTCGGCCATTGGAATGATCGCAACCGAGATATTGACTCGGTCGATATAGCATACGAACGTGGCAGCGAAACACATCAAGATGACACTGTAACGGGTCTTCCAAAACCCGCCGTTGCTGTCGCTTAGCTCAGCCATACCCCCTCCTATGCTCTAGCCCTGGCTGAACCCCCCCAGCCCATGGAATCACCTTAACCCAAAAACCAAACGCCGCAACTGTTGAACGACAGCATCGTAACCATGGGATAAAGCTGCGGATACTCAATCACTATCTATATCCAATGGTGAAAAATCATCGGGCTGTAGATGAATAGCCAATCTTTGATCCGCTTCAATCAACACTTCGCGAGTACAGATCAAACTCTGCTCCAAGCTGTACTTGCCACTGGCATCGTAGTGCGATTGCTGACTTATCCAATGAATTTGCAGTTCATGCGCTCCCGGCATAGGTCCCTGAGCTTCTGGGATTACAAAGTCACCACCTTGACGGCCATGCAATAAAAGCCGTGCCGGGGGATTTTGTGAGTTCTTTGGAATCAGCGTCAGCCATGCCATGCCCAGCGGCGCCCCGGCACAGGTCAACGCGCCTTGCAGCGTGATCCGCGACTGGGCCGTCAAGAAACCGCGCCGCCGTAACCAACGCCATAACAACTGGGGCCATGTGCCTACATCGGGATCGCCGACAGCCAATCCCACCCCATGCTCGCCATCGTTGAATATGTGCAGTTCGGCCGCTATCCCTGCACGCAATAGTGCCTCATAAAACAGTGTCGCTTGGGATGCCGGTACGATTGCATCCTCATGGGTGTGGACAATGAAACACGGTGGTGTGTGGGCATTAACCCACTGATCTGTTGGGGTATATTCATCCGCCTTGCGGCCGCGCCGAGCACCGTTGCTAACGGCGTATACGGGTATCGAAAAATTAATACGACTGCTGCAGCGGTCGATCGGATCCGGCGCTTGCGCATCGCCATCATCGCCATTGGTGGCAACAGCGAGAGCTAAGTGACCACCTGCAGAAAAACCTAACATGCCGATTCGATTTGCGTCGATGTTAAAGCTTGCGGCTCGTGAGCGGACCAATCGCACCGCCCGCTGACCGTCCAGGAGCGATACCGATGTCGCATAATCTGGCCCAACCCGATAGCGCAACACGAAGGCCGCTATACCGCGACCATTCAACCATCGGGCGACCTGCAAGCCTTCGTGATCCGACGCCAGAATACGATAGCCGCCACCCGGGTTAACGATCACCGCACAGCCATTGGCCAACTCCTCTGCAGGTAGGTGCACAGTGAGTTGGGGTTCGTGCAACTGTCCCGCGCCTAAAGCTTCAGGCGCACCATCTGCCCATAGCGGCAGCGGATACTCCGCCTGCCAACTTGTTTCCTGTATCTGCGTTGGACTCACTTACTTCCACCTCCCTGCACAATGACCAAACGAGGTTTATTACTGTAACAAAGCATCACTGGAAGTGGATGTGGCACACTGTGGCGAGCTACAGCAAGGACATACTGATGGAATACAACAACGTCATCCTGCGCGTGATTGACCCAGCAAATATCAGCACAGTGGCCACGCTGCTGCAGGAGCAAGCCCGAGTTTCTTTAACAGAACCTGGGTGTGAGCGCTTTGAGGTTTATCACTCGCAATCAGACGCGCAAACATTTTTGCTCATGGAGTGGTGGACTACGCCAGAGCATCTAGACGCCCACCGCAACAACAAAAATTTTGTTGAAGTATACAAACCAAAGGTACTGCCGCTAGTGGAGCGCATACCGCATCCCTCAGAGAGGCTGATCTAAAACAGCCGCTGAAGAAAAAGCACTAATAGATAAAGTAAGGACGGCGCCAGCAAACACCCTACACCCGTATAAAAGGTTGCGGTCATCGCACCATAGGGCACAAGTTTTGGGTCGGTCGCCGCTAGCCCGGCGGCTACACCACTTGTGGTACCCATAAGACCGCCATAAATGAGAGCCGCTTGAGGATTGTCCAGGCCGATACGGCTCGCCACCAATGGTGTTGCCACCATAACTAGGATCGCTTTGACTAGGCCCGCAGCAACACTCAGTGCGATCACCGCTGAGTCGGCACCCAGCGCCGTACCTGTAACCGGCCCAACAATGTAGGTCGCAGCTCCCGCGCCAATGGTGCTAATGGATACGGCATCCGAAAAGCCAAAAGCCACGGCAACAACAGCTCCCACGGCAAACGACAACACCACACCTAGCACCACCGACAGCGCGCCAACCCAACCGGCACGTTTTAGAGCATCGAGATCAGCGCCGAAAGCTGTTGCGACGATGGCAAAGTCGCGAAACATAGCGCCACCCAATACACCCAACCCGGAAAACAAACTGACGTCCGCTAGACCGTTACTGCCGCCACTGGATATCCCACCCCAATAGGCAAGCAGTAAACCAAGACTTATGGCTATAGCCGAGCCGTGAATCTGACCGCGAAACAGCCTTGCTGCCAACCAATTTGATGTAGCCAACAACAATGCAACGATAACGAAAGCCGTAATCAGCGAGTTTTTTTCCAGCAGCGCTACGACTGTGTTCATGACTGATCGTGATTCTGACGACCAAGGCGCGACAGCAGTGGAATCATCGCAAAGCTGACTGCCACCGCGGCAACCCCGGCTAGCAACGCGAGCCAGCCACTCGATACCGCCGCTAGGACATTTTGTTTCGCCGCCATCGCCACCACAATGGGAATGTACATGGCGCTCCAGAAAGTAATTCCACTAGCCGATGGCGGCGCAAACAGTGGTTTTAAGCGGCTGGCATTCGTCGCCCAAAGGAGCAATAACATCGCAATCCCGACGCCGCCTACATTGGCCTGAACGCCAATAAGTTGCCCCAGTAGGTCACCTAATATGACCCCCACCAACATACATGCGGCAAGTAAGCCAACGCCATAAATCACCACGTTCAAACGACCCTTGACTGGACGCCCAGTAATACACCCTGTTGCTTGGGAACCGGCGGCACCTTATCGGGCTTTGGCCACAGCACAGGCATACCTACACCGGCGATTTGGTCACCAACGCTCACCTGATCACGATCCAGCGGAAACGTTGGCCAGGATTTTTGCCGGGTGCACCCATCCGCAATAAAGACCACAGTAAATACCCGCCGGGTTGCAGAGCTGGTATTCGCCGCCGCCTGGTGAATGGTATAGCCGTGATGCCAAATCATCTCTCCCGCATCTACTTCCATCCACTGTGGCGTACGTTGGGCCAATTTAGGGTCGTTGAGAATATCGTAGGGTTCAGTGGTATGAGTGATATCCACCGGCCTTAGTCCACCCGCGCGATGGGATTCAGGTACATACGCCATAGCGCCATTACTGCGTGTAACCGCATCGAATGGAATCCAAACACTCACCAAGGGTGCATCGCCAATGGGCCAAAACGTTTGGTCCTGATGAGGATCCGTCTCGCGTCCTCCGGACTCCTTATATAGAGCCTGATCTTGCCAAAGTCGCACCGACGGCACCTCCAACAATTGCGCAGCCATGCCAGCCAAACGACCATCACAGACAAATTCTCTGACCGTATTGCTGGTCTCCCAAAGCCGCATGCACTGGACGAAGGACTGTTCATAGGTGCTTTTCGCACTTACCTCGCGAGTATCGTGGGCTGAGCGCCTTGCCACTTCATCATCAACCGCCGCTCCCAAGGTCAGCAACTCGGCTGGGGAGAATACCTCTGGAGTTACCACGAATCCTTGGTCATTGAACTGCCGAACCGTGCCATCACTCAACGAGTGCGGAAATGTTTGTTGAGTTTTCAAACCTTATATACCTTGGCTGCGGTGCCGTAAAACATCGCGTCTTGTTCATCTGCTGAATACTGCGCAGCAATCTTCTTCAGGCCATTCCAAAGCACCGGATAGGAAATCGACAACCGATCTACTGGAAAGTTGCTCTCAAACATACAGCGCTCTGGACCAAAACAGTTTATGGCATGCTCGTAATAGCGACGTTGAGCGGCAACAAATTCGTCGGACGTAGGCGGTCGACTTTGAGCATCCCAACCAAAACCATTATCGATCATCGCCAAGCCGCCTAACTTCGCGTACACATTCGGACACTCGGCGATGGCCGCTATATCCTTGCTCCACTGCGCAAAAATTTCCTCACGTTTGTCAGCATAAGCCCCAACACCCAAGGGGGTACCGAAGTGATCCAGCACTATAGTCGCCTCCGGAACCGCTTGCGCAAGCGCTAAGAATGCCGAATTCTGCATATGAAAATGCCAAGTATCGTAGCTGTAGCCCATCGCCGTGAGCCGGCGTAAGCCCTGACGAAAGTCCTCCTCGGGGTAGGGGCAAGGGCGCCCACCGCCAGCATTAACCAAGGTCCCGGTATCGTCATAGGGACCCGCATGGCGGATACCTCTGAACAGTCCCTGCCCTGCTTCCTCGTGGGCCTGTAGGACTTCTTCTACTGCATCACCGAGTAGCAGGTTCGCATGACTGACGATGGCCGCGATAGTGGCCTGTTCAGGGTTCTCGCGACTGGCAGCCGCAACCTCGGCCACGTATTCGGTTTCGCCAATAGGCTTCAAGCGACCCGGTCCATCTTTTCGATAGTTCGCATGACAGTCGATGAATACGGTTTTTTCAATATTGTGACCGGAGCCGGTATCGGCCCATAAATCTGCCAGTTCGTAGCGACCAAACATTAACGGCTTAGACCAAAGATGATGGTGCGGATCAATGATCCGACGCTCGGGATCTATAATGTCTTCTTGTACCTGGTCTAACCATGCCGCAGATTTAGGCTCTAATATCGCGCTCATCTTGCTCTCCTTCTAGCAGATTTATTCTGTGTAGGGACTCATATCCATGTTCGGGAAACGTGCGGCAACGCCGGCAAGGGTTTCCGCTGTCCAATAATCATCCTTTGGTGCAGGAAACCCAATAAGTTCCCGCTCTTCTAGGCTCGCTTGTTCTACCCAAGCAGAAAAACTCTGATGCACCCCCTGCTCCGGCCAACCCACAATACCCATCCACTTAGGCCGTTTCGGCGCATAACTGATGAAATGCCCTACACGCGCTCCATCCTGCAAAAACGCAGTACCTCGATGAAAAGTACGCATGCTATAGGCCAGTAGCGAGCCCGCGGGCACAGTGACCTTGACCTCGTTTTCGTATAACTGGGCACGCTGGCTGGGTTTATATACGGCCGGCCAAAGGATCTCGTCACGGTAGTGTTGCCATGAGCAGACCGCCGTCGGTGCTTGATGAATCGCCACATCGGTGTAATAAATCAGGAATGCGGTTTGCCAGTACTCAGGTCGATCAGGCGGATAGACCAACGTATGGTTAACGTAATCGAGATGCATCGGCTGATCGGTATCACCATAGTGTCCCTTACACTTATAGGTTAAATCCGATTGTTCGCAGAACAATGCTTCGTCGCCGGTCATTAGCGAGGCAAACCGCCGCAACTCAGGGTGTAGGGTAATCGCATTAAGGTGGGCACCGCGAAACGGAAAACGCACGGCGCGCCGGGAGCGTTGAGCCTCATCCCAGCCTACCGGCTTTGGCCCGCTCGGATCATCCGCATAGTCTAACCAGCCGGGGATAAACGCCTCCACATCAGCACGGGCGCCCGCCAACTCGCTGGGGGTCAAAAAGTCTTCGACAATGGCATAACCATGGTCATGATAGTGCTGAACGTGCTCATCGCTGATGCGCATGCTTCCTCCTCCGTCACTTCAGGCCAGTCGGCCTGACATGCCTCTAGCTTGATCATAGCAACAGTTGTTTCGCAATATGAACTGCAACAGTGTATTGATCCACAGCTATAACGCTGGTTAATCTTGAGTAGATGACATAGGGGGGAAGACATGAATATCGACGGATTGCAGCACATCACATTCGAAGTCCATGACAAAGTGGCTCTGATTACTTTGAATCGACCCGATCAGATGAATACTTGGACACCTATCATGAGTCGCGACCTCAGCGATGCTATGTACGAGTGCGATGAAAATGATGACATTCGCGCCGTTATCATAACCGGCGCAGGCCGTGCATTTTGTGCCGGTGCCGACCTATCAGGTGGCGAAGAGGGTTTTACTGACCGAGTCGAAATCCAACGTCCACCGATGTGGCCCTATCAAATTCGCAAACCCGTTATAGCAGCAATCAATGGCGCCGCTGTGGGAGTGGGCATTACCTATCCCATGCTAGCGGACATCCGTATTGCTAACGCAACCGCAAAAATCGGCTTTGCCATGGTACGTCGCGGCATTCTGCCCGAATTGGCGTCTCACGTGACTGTGAATCAGGTGACAGGCTTTTCTCGCGCTGCTGACCTGTTAATGACCGGGCGGATAATTTCCGGGCAAGAGGCTGCCGATATGGGCCTGATTAGCGAGGCAGTTGATAGCGATAAGCTACTGGATCGCGCAATGGAGATTGCTCAAGATATCGCCACCAACACAGCACCCGTCTCAGTCGCGGTCACCAAAGCACTGATGTGGCAAAACATCGGCGCAAACATTCCAAAATTAATGGAAACAGAAGGCAAATTCATTAATTGGCTTGGACAGTCCACGGACGTCAAAGTCGGCGTGCAGGCGTTCTTGCAAAAACAAACGCCGCAGTGGCAGATGAGTCCGACCAAGGATGTGCCAGAAGACCTAGCGGATCTGCTCACGCGCCCAGCGGGGTAAGGCCAGCGCCACCGCTGCGGTGGCGCATCTGCACGAGCCTAGTGCCCGAAGTGTTGCGGATTCTTGAGCATGTAGGCGGGGCCGTGAACGCCATTTATGGTGGCATTTTCACCATACAGTGTTTCTTTTTGGCCCCCATAATTCTCACGATTCGCGCCCAGTGGCGCCAACTCTTGAGCCTTAGCCTGAGCGGCTGCAAGCAATTCATCTAAATCCGCTATGTGCTGTACGATCCCCGCGTCCAAAGCGGCCGGTGCTGCCCAGCGCTTTGCTAACTGCACCGTTTCAAAGAACGCATTTAAGGACATTTTGTGTCGAAACAGCGCCAATTCTGGTTGCGGTATGCGCATACCCAATTGCATTTCGTTAGCACATAGGAATCCGCGGTCCGCACGCATCATACGCACGTCGTGGCACAGTGCTGACATAAATCCAGCGCCAAATGCGTGTCCATTCACAGCACATACGGTGGGCACCGGTAACGTTATGATGCGCCCCATCAGGGCCATAAATTCCTTGCCAAAGGCCTGCCGATCGCCAGCTTCAGGGTGAGCACTCGGATCCTGCACCCAGTCTAGATCGAGGCCATTGGAAAAAAACTTCTCGCTTGCTGATGCCGTAACCAATGCTGCGGGTCCAGATGAAGCTTCCACTTCATCCAACGCAGCGGCAAATGCCCGAACAAATGTGGTATTCCAGCGGTTTTCACCGGCATTCATAGTTAGGGTGAATACATCTCCCTGACGTTCTAACTGGATTATTTCGCCGCTCATTGTCTCTCCTCTACTTTTTGTTGGTACCAGTTGGGGCGTTTGCTTGGTTGCGCAGTGCAACATAGTGTTCTGACGCAGCCAACTTTGGCATCCGCCGCCATGATAATCGTCGGACACCACTTGACCATTTCTAACAAAGCCCAATGACTTGCTGCAACTTTATACCCTTGCAGCTACGCAGGTCGCGCTAAAAAACACCGCACTAGCAAACTTAGCAAACCCAGCACCGTCTGTGCGATTCGCCCGACTCAGGGTGCGAAATCCATAGCACCACTAGTGTCATGGTTGCTAGAACGATAAATTATGCCCCCGTAGGCAATCTCTCACCACTTTCGGAGTCCATGATGATCGAGATCTATCACGTACCAGGCACTCGCGGCGTGCGACCTATTTGGCTGTGCGCAGAATTAGGCATCGACTATCGGGTTATCGATGTGGATTTCAGTGCCAGCTACCGCAGCAGCCCGGAGTGGCGTCGGATGAATCCAGTGGGAAAAGTACCGGTAATGGTCGATACCGAGTCCCCTGATCTGACTATTTTCGAATCTGGCGCCATGGTCCAGTATCTACTCGACCGCTACGGTAACGGTCAACTGCAGCCTCAACCTGGCACACCAGCTCATGCCCTGTATCTACAGTGGAGCTGGTTTGCCGAGGCCACATTCGCCAGACCACTGGGCGAGATTGTTAATCACCTGCGCGAGTTTCCGGATGAGCAGTCGAGCGAGGCGGCAATTGAGGAGATGCGCAATCGCGCTAGATTGTGTGTAACAGCGGTTAACGATGCTCTTAAAGACTGCGACTATATCGTCAATAACACGTTCAGCGCTGCAGACATCATGCTCGGCTACACCATTATGCTGGCAGTTAAATTTCTGCCTGAGCCAATACCATCAGCAGTGCTCGCGTACTGGGAAAGATTACAGCAACGGCCCGCTTACCAGAGCGCCTTCGGCAACGCTGGCTAAAGGTTGATGGCGCGTTATCATCAAGTGAACTACTGAGAGGCCATCATGACTGGCGAAAACCTTAGCTCCACTACTGCTCATTGGCTACCCTTTACCGCCAATCGACAATTTCACAAAGACCCACGCGTAGTTGTTGAGGCCCGAGACTGCCATTACATCAGTCAAGACAAGCGCGAAATCTTCGACTCGCTGTCTGGGCTTTGGTGCAGTGGCTATGGGCATAATCGAGCCGAAATCACCACTGCGGTCAGCCAACAGTTAGCCACGCTGGATTACGCACCCGCCTTTCAATACACACACCCAGGTGCCACACGTTTGGCTGAACGCTTAAGCGATCTTGCACCCGGCGACCTCAATCATGTGCTGTTCACCAACTCTGGCTCCGAGTGCGCTGATACCGCCTTGAAATTAGCGCGGGCCTACTGGCGCATTCAAGGACAACCCAGCAAAACCCGATTCATCGGCCGCATCAAAGGCTATCACGGGGTCAATTTCGCCGGCACTAGCCTCGGTGGGATAGGCGCCAACCGCAAACTCTTCGGTCAGCTCGGTGATGCCGACCATCTCCCCCACACCTTACAACCAGAGTATGCATTTACCCGAGGACAAGCCGAACATGGCGAGGAACTCGCTAATCATCTTGAACAGCTTATCCTCTTGCACGACGCATCAACAATCGCCGCCGTGATTGTCGAACCCGTCTCCGGATCTGCCGGTGTCATCGTGCCACCGCAAAACTATCTGCAACGGCTGCGACAAATTTGCAACGAGCACAATATATTGCTGATCTTTGACGAGGTAATCACAGGCTTTGCGCGCATGGGCGCTACTTTCGCCGCACAAACCTTCGGCGTGACGCCAGATATTTTGAATGTCGCCAAAGGTTTGACCAACGGCGCGATACCAATGGGCGCAGTGATCAGTTCCAGCGTGTTGTACGATGCCTTTATGGCCGTCGAACAAGCTGAACATATGATCGAATTACCCCACGGCTATACCTATTCTGCACACCCGGTAGCGTGTGCTGCAGCGTTGGCTGCATTAGATATATTGCAAGACGACAACATGGTTGCGCGCTCCAACGCGTTGGCACCCGTACTTGAGGACTCACTACACGGGCTTAGGGGCAACAAGCACATTACTGATATTCGTAATTTCGGGCTGGCTGGGGCACTGCAGCTCGCACCGCGCGACGGTGATCCTATTGTCCGACCTTTTGAGGTTGGTCTGCGCTGCTGGGAAAAAGGCCTGTATGTCCGCTGGGGTGGCGATACATTGCAATTTGCACCGCCCTTTATCGCAGCGCCCGAGCAAATTCAGAATATGGCCACCACAGTCGCCGAGGCCATAGAAGAGACTGCGTAACCGCGCGACAAGCGGCGGTTGTGGGCAGACAACATCGCAAAGTAGTATTTGCGAGTTAGCAACGAAATCATTTTTGTTTGTCAGCTTCTAAATTCTTCGAAGCCACCTTAACTAAGAGGTCATGTCATGAAAAAGTCACTAATCGCCTTAATTGCCAGCGCCATTGCTACAGTAAGCCTGAGCGGCTGTGATAGCAGTAACCAAACCGCAAACTCAGAACCCACTCAAAGTGCAGCGCCTATGGAGGGCATGGCGGCAACGACCGAGTCGAGTCCAGCTGCGCCAACGTCATCTGATCTGGCCAGTATTCTCGCCGCACAGCCCGAGGCGGTGATCGCCCGCTATCCATCGCGCAATCCACAACAGACATTGGAATTTTTCGGTATTCAACCGGGCATGACTGTGGTCGAGGCGCTGCCGGGCGGCGGCTGGTACAGCAAGTTACTCATTCCGTATTTGGGCAATGAGGGCGAGCTTGTTGGCGCCAACTACCCGACCGGCATGTATAAGTTGTTCGGTTACGACGACGAGCGCTTAGCCAAGCTGGCGAATTGGTCCACAGATTGGCCAGCGACCGCGCAAACATGGGTAGCAGGCGATGCTGCTGCGGTATCCGGCTTTGTCATGGGTGATCTGGCAGACAGCAAGAAGGGTACCGCGGATGCGGTATTGCTGATCCGGGCATTACATAATCTCGCCAGGTTCGAAGAGGAGCACGGATTTATGAGCCGGGCACTGCAGGACACTTTTGACGTACTCAAGCCTGGTGGCATAGTGGGCATCGTCCAACATGCGGCACCCAGCGATGCCGACGATGCTTGGGCCAACGGCTCTAAAGGCTATCTAAAACAGACCTTTGTCATTGAACAAATGCAGGCTGCCGGCTTTGAATACGTTGCTGCAAGCGACATTAACGCTAACCCTCGCGATATTCCTGGTGCCGATGATGTGGTTTGGCGCTTACCGCCAACTCTGGCTGGCAGCAAGGATGACGAAACAAGAGCAGCGGCAATGCGGGCCATTGGCGAATCCAATCGTATGACCCTCAAGTTCGTCAAACCCACGATTTGAGCGTGTCGATCTGGGGCGGTTGGTAACCGCCCCTTCCTTTGACCCAATCTTGAACTCTTTAAAGACGCCATCCGACCAGAGCGCAGGGATAGAAGAAATTGACTGAGCTCAATGCTGTCTGGCTGACATTACAACTGGCCAGCACCACAACCGTATTACTGCTGCTCGTGGGCACTCCTCTGGCGTGGTGGTTAGCCCACAGCCGCAACCCAGCGCGACCAATTATCGAGGCCCTTACAGCCATGCCACTGGTCATGCCACCTACGGTTATTGGTTTTTATCTGCTGCTACTGTTCAGCCCCAACAGTTGGCTCGGCAGTTTTTGGTTTACACTCACCGGCTCTACCCTGGCTTTTTCATTTTCCGGCTTAGTGCTGGCGTCCATGCTGTATTCCCTACCGTTCATGGTACAACCCCTGGCGAACGCCTTTGCCGCAGTGGACGAACGCCTACGCGAAGCCGCGGCGACATTGGGAGCAACACCTGCTGATGTGTTTCGCACCCTGGTGCTGCCCCTGAGTAAACGCGGCTTTATTACCGCCTGCGTCCTCAGCTTTGCGCATACGATTGGCGAATTCGGCATCATTCTAATGGTCGGCGGCAACATTCCAGGCGAGACCAGGATGATCTCAATTGCCATATATGAGCAGGTGGAAACGCTTAATTATGCCGAAGCCCATATACTCTCCGGCGGCCTGCTTATCTTTTCTTTTATCGCCTTGTGCACAGTTTATCTGACCAATGGCCGATCAGCGCTGCGCCTAAACTGATGCTTGAAGCGACGCTAAAACATCGCCAGGGTAACTTTCTGCTCGATATAGACATCAGACTAAACAACACTGATGTATGTGCGTTATTCGGTCCCAGTGGCTGTGGCAAAACGACTCTGCTCAAGGCCCTTGCGGGCCTAGTGCCAGCCCAAGGGCTAATTCGCTTT
>Ga0163109_10001637_pt1 | contig 17684 bp, 15 predicted proteins | sample CRUFie1St13metaG_FD_108704 | JGI IMG/M metagenome (GOLD analysis project Ga0163109, IMG submission 108704) | Marine microbial communities from the Costa Rica Dome - CRUD Field 142mm St13 metaG | ecosystem: Environmental > Aquatic > Marine > Oceanic > Photic zone | place: Costa Rica: the Eastern... | reverse complement strand
TTGCCGGTTGGGCCGAACGCCCTGAAACCTGATTTCTGACCGACCCCACAGCCGATCCTGTCTGGGGCACAAGGAGACCGCCGCTATGGCCGTCAGCAGCTTTGATATGACCTTCACGGCCCGCGACGGCGCGGCTTATGATGGCCGGATGTCGACCCCGGCGGGAGACGGCACAGCCCCGGCGATCCTGATCATCCCGGCGATCTTCGGTACCGATGCGGAGATGGAGGGCCTGATCGAAGACTTTGCCCACGACGGCTTCCTGACGGCTGCGCCCGACTACTTTCACCGCAGCGTACCCGGGCCCATGGCGGACTTTCAGGCCGCGCTGGACCGGATGAACAACTTCGACATGGCGCAGGGGCTGATGGACATGGAAGATTGCATGGCCCAGCTGCGCAGCCACCCGCGCTGCAACGGCAAGCTGGCGGTGCTCGGGTTCTGCTTTGGCGGCAGTTTCGCCTTTCTGGCAGGAACGCGTTACGGCGCCGATGCGGTGGGCGCCTACCACGGCACCCGCATCCACAGTGTGCTGGACGAGGCCGACCGGCTGCGGGTGCCGACCAGCCTGCACTACGGCGATGATGACCCCCATGTCCCGATGGAGCAGGTGGAGATGGTGCAGGCCGCGCTGGCGGACAAGGACGGCTGCGAGATCGTGGTCCACGCCGGGGGGCAGCATAACTTCTCCATGCCGACCAAGGCCGGTTACGACGCCGCCGTGGCCAAGGCCGCGCGCGACGGCGTAATCACCTGCTTCTCCGGGATGTGACGCGGTCTATAGCCGCATAGCGTGATTATTTGCACCTTGACGGCTGGCACCCGCCTCTAGTGAACTACCTTCTGTTGCACCAAGTCATTCCACCATAAGGCCGTCTAGTCATGCTGGATCAAAGCCCCCAGGACCTGCTCGAATACTCCGTCGTCTTCACCGACCGCTCCGTGAACCACATGTCCGCGCAGTTTCAGGCCTGTATGAACAGCCTGCACGCAGGGCTGACCGACACCTACAAGGCTGAATCGATGGTGCTGGTGCCCGGCGGCGGCAGCTACGCCATGGAAGCGGTGGCGCGGCAGTTCGGGCTGGGCAAGCGCAAGACGTTCCTGCGCAACGGCTGGTTCTCATACCGCTGGACCCAGATTTTCGACGCCATCGAACCCGGCCACCGGGCCCCGGTGCTCAAGGCACAGCGCACCGGCGCAGGCGAGACGGCCCCCTTTGCCCCCATGGCGCTGGAAGAGGTGGTGAAGCACATCGCCGCGACCAAGCCGCAGGTTTTCTTTGCCCCCCACGTCGAGACCTCCGCCGGCATGGTGCTGCCCGACGACTACATCCGCGAGGTGGGTGCGGCCGTGCGGGCCAACGACGGCCTGTTCGTGCTCGACTGCGTGGCTTCGGGCGCGGTGTGGATCGACATACAGGCGCTCAACGTCGACGTGATGGTGACGGCGCCGCAGAAGGGCTGGTCGTCTTCGCCTTCGGCCGGGGTGGTGCTGATGGGCGCCAGAGCGCTCGACCGCATGGATGAAATCCGGGCGAGCAGCTTTACCGTCGATCTGGGCAAGTGGCATCAGATCATGCAGGCCTACCTGAACGGTGGCCACGCCTATCACGCCACCATGCCGACCGACGCGCTGCTCGGCTTCAACGACAACATGAACGAAACCCTCGATTTTGGCCTGCAGAACTGCCGCGCCGCGCAGGAGCGGATCGGCAGCGAACTGCGCGCCATCCTCGCTGAACAGGGCTATCACAGTGTGGCGGCTGAGGGCTTTCAGGCCGCGCCTGTGGTGGTGTGCTTTGCGCCGTCAGCGGAGATGCAGAACGGCTCGGCCTTTGCCGCGCAGGGGCTGCAGATCGCGGCGGGCGTGCCGCTGGCCATCGACGAAGGCCCGGACTACCGCAGCTTCCGCTTCGGTCTGTTCGGCCTCGATAAGCTCAAGAACCCCGAGCGCACCATCAGCCGGGTGCGCGAGGCCATGGGCTGGTAGCAGCGACGGCGGCTTCGGCCTCTGCTACTCGTCCTTCATGAAGTAGGGAACGAGGAACACGAGGCAGGCAACGAGGAAGAACAGACTGCCGAACAGGCCCCAGAAACTGCCGATGCTGGCGATGGTGAAGCCCAGCGCTGAAACGATAAACAGCAGCCAGCCGGCGATTTCGAAGTGGCGTTTCTTCACGGTCGTTGACCCTCCTGAACCTTGAGGGGCTATATTGCCGGGTTCGTGTCGAAAGTCGATATGGATCCGGGAGCTTTTCCGGCCTGTGCAGCGTTAAGCAAGGGGTTTGAGCCATGACCGACGATCGCGAGACTGAGAACACGCCAGAGCGCCTGCTTGCCCGCGCCTACGCCCTGCGCAACGACGATCCCGAAGAGACGCTCAAGCTCTACGCCGATTGGGCAGAAACCTACGACCAGACCATGATCGATGGGCTGGCCTATCGCTCACCCCGGCGGATTGCCGCCCTCGCAGCCGTGAGCGAACCGCGCCGGGATGCGCGGGTGCTGGACGTGGGCTGTGGGACTGGCCTGCTCGCCGATTGCCTGCGCGGGGAGGGCTTCAGCCGCATCGACGGGCTGGACTACTCTGCGCCCATGCTGGCGGTGGCAAAGCGCGAGGGGCGGATCGACGAGGCCTTTCTGCGCGATCTGAACGCGCCGCTGGCGATGGAGGCCGGGCGCTACGATATGCTGGCTTCGACCGGCACCTTCACCCACGGACACGTGGGGGCAGGGTGCCTGCCGGGGCTATTGGCGCTGCTGGTGGCCGGGGGGCGATTGATCTGCACCGTTCACCGTGATGTCTGGGACGAGGGCGGCTTTGGTGCTGGGCTGGAGGCGTTGACCGCCGGCGGCGTTGCCGTCCTGCGCTCGCGGGAGGCCGACCGCCTGTTCGAGGATGACGACGAGCCGACGGGTTGGTACCTCGTGGTGGAAAAACTGTCGGCCTGACTGCGCCCCTCAGGCGGGCTTTGCGGCCTCGCGGCGGTCGAGGAAAAGCACCAAAACCGACGGCAGCAGTGCCATCGCGGCCATGACCGTCAAGGCCCACAGGAAAACGAAGGTCGACGGGGTGCTGGTCAGCAGCAGGCTCACGAGCGCGGCGCACATCGCCCCAATCCATGAAACCAACGCCTGCGACAGCCCCGCTGCTGACCCCGCCAGATCCGGCCTCACCGAAACGATGCCGGAATTGGCCAGGGGCAGGGACAGCCCGTTGGCTGCGCCCATCAGCACCAGCGGCGCAAAAATGACAATCGGGTTGGTGAACCCGAGGACGATAAACGCCATGGAAATCAGTGGCCCGATCAGGCCAAGCACGCGGGCAAATACCATGATACCCGCCTGCATGAAGCGGTCTGAAATCTGCCGGAGCACACCGTTGGCCACCAGATAGCCCAGCGTCAGCGTGCCGAGCATGACCCCGATCATGGTCTCGCCGAAGCCAAAACGCGCCTTGGCGATAAACGGCATGCCGGCGAGGAAGGAAAAGAACACCGCCACCCCCATGCACAGGGTCATGACGTAGCCCCAGAACCGCAGCGAGGACACCAGCCCGGGGTAGGCGCGGAACTGGGCCAGAAAGGTCGCCGAGCGATGCTGGTTGGTCTCGTTGAGGTCGAATACGCAGAGCAGCAGGGTCAGGGCACCGACCCCAGCCTGCGCCATGAACACGGCCCGCCACCCCATCAGGTCAGCGATCACCCCGCCAGCCATGGGCCCGATCAAGGGCACCAGCGCCATCGCCATGGCGATCAGGGCGAGCTTGCGGGTGGTGTCAGACTGGCTCGGAGAGGTATCCCGGACGACGGCCTGCCCCCGTACCCCGGCAGCGACCACGACCGCCTGCAAGAAGCGGAAGACGAACAGAAACACGGCGTTCGGTGCCAGCGCGCTGCACAGCGAGGTAAGAATGAAAATACTCAGCGCCGTCAGCACGATTGGCCTGCGCCCGAAGCGGTCCGACAGCGGCCCCATGACCAGCGTCATCACACCGGTGACAATCAGGTAACCGGAGAACACGAACGAGGCGGTGGCGTAGCTCATCCCGAAACCCTCAGCGAGGCTCCCAAGAGCCGGCAGGATGAGGTTCAGCGACATCACGCTGGTGCCAGCCATCAGCACCAAAGTGAACAGGCCCGGGGAACGTGGCAGTGTCATAGACAGACCCTAAGGGATTGCCGCGATTTCTTGGCAGCGCGAAAGCGACAGGTCAGCCGCGCTTCCCGGGGTCATGGGCGTGCAAAGCTTTGCGTGACAGCTGAACTGAAGGGGTCCAGACTTAGGTCTTGTAATGACAGTAGAGTGCAAATCCATGGCGACCCCCACATCACGGCCTTTCCTCGCCATCGCGCTGGTCCTGCTGTCCATCACCGGTTTTGACCTGATGGCTGTGGTCGTCAAGGTGCTGACCTCGCGGGGCTATAGCCCAGTTGAGCTTTCGACCTATCGCAATATTTTCGGCATGCTGCCGCCGATTGCGCTCATGCTGTTCCTCGGTGAGTTGAAGCTAGAGCGACAGTTCCTGATCCTGAAAAAGTGGCGGATGGCGCTGTTCCGGGGGTTGATGGTGGCGATCGCGCAGCTCGCCTTCTACACCTCGCTTTCACTCATGGAACTGGCGACCATCGCCACGCTGGCGCAGTCCAGCGCGCTGTTCGTCGTACTCATGTCGGTGCTGTTCTTCCGGGAACGGGTCGGGCTGTGGCGCAGCGGCGCGGTGGTTCTCGGCTTTGCGGGTGTCGTCCTGGTGCTGCGGCCGGGCAGCGAAACCTTCACCCTGACGGCGCTGCTGCCGATTGCGGCTGCGGCCTGCTACGGCTTTTCGATGGTCTCGGTACGGTTCTTTACCGATGGTGAAAGCAACGGCCTGTTGCTGCTCTATTCCTCGGTGGCCAGCATCCTTGCGTCTGTGGTGATGGTCCTGGCCAGCACGGGTTTTTCACCGGTCAGTGGTTGGCAGGACGCCGGGCTGATGTTGCTGATGTCGATGGTCGGCGGGGTTTCGGTGCTGTTGCTTATGGTGGCCTATCGCATGGCGGAGGGGTCGACGCTGGCGCCATTCGTTTTTGTCAGCATCCTGACATCACTGACCTTCGGTTGGCTGTTCTTTGACGAGTTGCCGGTGACCACGCTGTTCCCGGGTGTGATTTTGATCGTCGGGGCGGGCGCGCTGATCCTCTGGCGGGAGCGTGTAAACAAACGCAGTTAGTTGGCGGGTGCGCGCTCTGTTTGTTTCGACATTAAGGATAGAGAACCATTGGAAGTAGCGCCACACCGAGTTGGCTAAGATTTTGGAAGCGCCGCGATCCTTGCAAGATAGTCAGATCGCCTTTGCGCAAATAGCACAAAAACAGTCCTATTTTATTATTGACGGCGATAAGGCATGCCTGAGATATTCAGTACTAATCTCGTACTGATTAAAAGGTTGTGAACTCATGTTTAAATTGTCGCTGGTGGCTTCTGCTGCGGTGTTGCCACTTCTGATCGCTGCAAATGTAGTAAATGCAGACTCTTCGATCTCCACCGCCGGTGGCGGTAGTATCGGACTTGCCTCTGGTTCTGCACCTGCTTCCTATGGCCCGTTTCCAATTACGCTCTCAGGCTATGACGGGGATAAGACGAACAGTGTATCGTATACTGGCCAAATTGCTCGGCATGCTCTGGAGCAGAGTCTTAAAAAGATCGCTGCAATGGGCGACGGTGGTGCTAATGCTGCGGAGCTTGAAGCTCAGATGCTTGCATACTTCGATGGGGCAGACCAAGACCGCCCCATCATCGCTCCAGTTTCTAAAGACGGATACCCTATCCTCCAAACCACCGTTGATGAGATCTCATCTGGAAAAAATATTTCGGGTAAGTTCTATGGTGGCTTGATGCCTGCTTGGCCAGGGAACATGACGGGCAAGGATGTTGCTTATCACATGATCCGGATGGCGGCTCAGTCTGAAGGTGGGTTTGACGCTGAAAACGGCTATGACTGGGCCCAGCTCATTTCAAAATTTACCATGGGTGCAATGGCTTACAACCAGGCAGTTGATAACTACCTTGATGAAAAGCTGCTTGCTGACAATAAGCCGAATAACAAGCCCTACAAAGATGGCGCGTACTACACGGGCAAAGAACACAGCTGGGATGAGGGCTTTGGTTACTGGGGTTGTGCGGCCCACTGCCTGAGCCTAACAGCTGACGAAATTTACAGCATCGCAAAACAAAAGGGTTTTGATCTCGCGGACGCCGATGGTGATGGGGTTGTGGATCTCAAATCAGAGCATGTGTTCGGACCCGCTTACTATGCTGCGGCCTTTGATCGGTCCGGGACGAAAACGACCTCGTACACACATAACATTATGTCAGCGTACATTGATGGCCGTCAGCTCATAACCGATGCTGCTGGAGAGGCTCTCTCTGATGAACAACGGTCTACCCTGCAAGGCTATGCGGCTACAATCGCAAGCAATTGGGAACAGGTCTTAGCTGAGGCAGTCTTCAAGTACGCAGGCTCTGTCTACAAGGACATAGAAAAGATGAAGACCTTGGACGGTGATGAGTTGACTTCAGCCTATCGCAGCTACGCTAAGCACTGGGGTGAGCTGATGGGCTTCTCTATGGCGCTTCAGTCCGGAAAAAATAATCTTGGCGCTGTAGCTGTCGAATTAAATAGCCTGATTGGCTATGGGCCTGTGACACTTGATAAGTCATACGTGACTGGCGTGGATGGCGATGGCAATTTTGTCCGGGAACGGCGCCGCGGCTGGCGTGACTATCAGCTTCACATGTTGAAGGTACAGAAGCTGATGGTTGATACCTTTGGTGTGGAAAGCCGTGTAAACGATGGGTTAGCCACATTAGAAGAACTCTCCGACGCCCTTTACAACGAGTCCAATGCTGAAACCGATTGATGTCCAATCGATTTCTCTCTCGCTATAGCATTCTCATAAGGATGTAGGAGGTGTTTCTGGGCAGCGGTGTTTTAACTCCGCTGTCCAGATCTCATTGATATGGAAATTTTCGCTGGAATAGAATTCTTCCTGTCAGATTTTATCAATCCTAAGAAGCGTGTCTTCGTTGGCTATCTTCTTATAGCAGTCGCTATCGCCGCCGCATGGCTTATGATCAGCAATAGACATAATTGCAGTGTTGCACTTCGGAAAATTTTCGATTGTAAGATTTTCTTCTCGAGGTCGTCTATCGCTGATTATAAATTATTCATTTTGAATAGAGTATTTTCTTTCTTGTTCACGCCGATTCTTGTGTCACAAATTGCATTCTCCACCGCGATTTACTTCATGTTGATAGGGACGGATTGGCTCCCCCAAGGTATATTTCAGGACGTGGGTCGGATCTGGGTTGTTGTGCTGTTCACGACCACCAGTTTCGTTGCAGATGATTTCTCTAAATACCTGGTCCACCGTTGGATGCACAAATGGCCTCTGTTATGGGCAATCCATAAGGTTCATCATTCAGCTCAGAGTTTAACACCCATCACCGTCTACCGAGTGCACCCGCTCGAGGGCATTCTGTACACGACCCGTGGAACGATAGCTCAGGGCTTGATCATTCCTCTGTTCCTATTTTTCTTTGGAGCGGGTTTCAGTATTTATACGGTTGTTGGGGCAAATATTTTTAATTTTGTTTTCCACGTGACAGGTTCAAACTTACGCCATAGCCACGTCGCAATCCGCTACTGGCCTTGGCTTGAAAGAATCTTAATTTCCCCAGCTCAACACCAAATTCACCACTCTGTTGAAGAGCGGCACTACGACAAAAATTTTGGTGCGGCGCTTTCCATTTGGGACTGGGCGTTTGGATCTTTGCATTTCTCTGAAGCCGGTGACCGTCTGCAATATGGTTTAGACGCGAGAGAAAAGATGGAAGCAGGAAGCATCACTTCTCTATACATTCAGCCTTTAAGAGAAATATTTAATTTAGTAATCGGGTATATTTTTCAAATATCCAAGTTGTCGAATTGGATCCAACAAAAATTGAAGATGTCTTTTGGGAATTCAATTGATCGTGTTGAGCAAGGGAGTTTGGCCTCTCCGCGGGTTAGCAAAAGTGACCCTAATAATGAGTGAGATCGTGACTTCTTCGAAATACCGGTCCCAGCTGCAGCGCTCTGAAGGATACAGTCAAAATCAGATCAAAATTTACGTTGATCGTGCTAGTATAGATGGCTGCACAAAGACTATGACGCTCGTTGCTATTAGAGATATTGGAGAAGAGAGATTTATACGATTTGCAAATGTATATATATCCCACTTTAAATACGCTAAATATCGCCGGGCTGTCTGCGAGCTGCTAAAACTAACACTACAAGATCAATTTATTTTTGATCCTAAGGCGCAGCAGGACACGTTCTCAGACAAGTTCGACACGCTGAAGAAGGCTTGTCCCGCTTTGAAATCTGGCGGTCTCTCAAACCTCTCCAACCGCTCTCTAGAGCATGCTTGGCAGGCTCTTGCAATCGACAAAAATGGACTATAATGGTACTATATCAGTTGGGCTGGTGGCTTAGAGTTGCGCCGCCCAAAACCCTCAAAATCTGGATAGTGAAAATGAGAAAATTACTGACGGCTGTTTCGATATTTGTAGTCACTTTGGCACCAGCGTTTGTCCAGGCGCAGACGGTTAATATCTATTCAACTCGCCAGCCGGATTTGATCGAACCTGTCCTGTCAGCATTTACAGCATCTACGGGCATCGAAACGCAGGTGTTGTTTGCAAAGAAGGGTCTGGTTGACCGAGTGGTTGCCGAGGGGAGCCTATCTCCGGCTGATGTTCTGATGACGACAGATATCGGAGGTTTGATTACCTTTGTGAATGAAGGTGTTACCCAATCGGTAACATCAGCTGTGATCGAGAAGAATATTCCAGCATCGTTCCGGTCTCAGGACGGTAACTGGTTTGCACTCACAATGCGCGGTCGTGTGATTTATGCGTCCGTCGATCGTTTGGATATCGATAGTATCACTTATGAGGAGTTGGCTGATCCAAAGTGGAAGGGGAGCATTTGTACGCGCTCAGGTCAGCATGGTTATAATCTTGCCCTTATTGCTTCGATGATTGATGAGATCGGTGAAGAGGCTGCAGAGACGTGGTTGGCAGGAGTACGAGATAATCTTGCACGGAAACCTAATGGAAACGACCGAGCTCAAGCAAAAGGTATCTTTTCAGGTGAGTGTGATTTGGGGATTGGAAACAGCTACTATGTTGGCCTGATGGAGACGAACGAAAAAGAGCCTGAGCAGCAAGATTGGCGAAATGCGCTGAAGGTGATTTTTCCAAACAATGACGGTCGTGGAACTCATGTGAATGTATCTGGCATGGCGATGGCAAAATATGCTCCGAACCGTGAGGCTGCCTTAAAGCTCATGGAGTATCTGACAACACCGGAAGCGCAGGCCATTTATGCTGAACAAGTCTTCGAGTATCCGATCAACAAGTCAGCAAAAATTTCGGATGTTGTGGCCAGCTTTGGAATTATGAATCCTGACGATCGTGACCTGAATGTTGTGGGTAGCCTGCGGTCTAAAGCTTCTATCATGGTTGACCGCGTACGATTTAATGATGGGCCTCGTTAAATCAAATTTCAGAGCGGGCCGTTTTAGGTCCGCTTGTCCGGCTGCGATGATGAATGGGTCTGGCGGTTGAGCAGTGATTTCGACATCCAGATCACGCTGCCCAGCACCAGCCCCCAGAAGGCGCCGCTGGTCCCAAACAGGGTCATGCCGCTGGCCGCCGTGAGAAAGGTCAGCGCCGGGATCAACGCCAGCCCGGTAATCCCGATGATCAGCGCTGTATGCGAATGACTTCGTGTTGATAGTTCAAGGCGTATACTTGGCAGGCCTTCATTGACAGGTCCGCTTCGATTTGTCGTGAACAGTTGCTGCACTTCTCTCCAAGAGAGTGAGCGGGTGGCGCTCCTGCAGGCTGGACAAGCTCGATCCCATGGGTTCGAAACCGCTAGGCCCGAACTCCGTTGTGAGATATGAAATGTTCATGTCGACTACATTGAGTCCGCCGGCGCATGGCATGTCCAAGCGGGATGCCAATGCTTTGAACCGCCGCCATCGCATCATTTTATCCGCGCATGAATTGGCGCACGAGAATGGCGTTGCAGGTATCTCATTCCGGGATATTTCTGCCAGGTCAGGCGTGGCGTTGGGATCTTTGACCTACCACTACAAGGATCGCATCGATCTGTTTCGAGATGTGGCGGTGTTTTCCAGGGACCGGTTCTTAGAGCGGTTTACTGCGGCGGTTGATTCTGGACGCGGTGAAGAGGACTTAGCTCAAGATTTGGCTGACCTTATGGAGTTGCTCACAGTAACATACCGTGAGCAGCTTTTTGCTGATTATGAGTTCTTTCTCTACTGCATCAATAATGACGGCCTTGAAGACATCGCCGCCGAGTGGTCAGAAAGATCAATGCAGTTGCTGCTAAAACGAGCGAACGAAGCGACGGCAGATATGCTTAACCTGCTAGTAGAGGGAATGATTCTCCACAGCGCCAAGTTTGACCGCTTGTTCCCCGCTCAGGTTGCACGTCCGATGTTTGAAAAGGTGTTGGCCTCTGGCTGAGAGACATCGCATCCAGAAAGGCCGGACGGAGAACCTCCGCTCCGGCCATGTTTTTCTGTAGCGTCATGTTTGCCACCGCCCAACGCGGGAAACATCCGTAGGCTGGAACATGTCGTCCACGGTCCAACCCGTGAGCTCGTATTCACTCATGCAGGTTTCCACGAGCGAGCGTGCATGGTCCATCATGCCATCGCGCCGCGCGTCATCAAGCGCCAGCAAGTGGTTCATCTCAGGTGCCCCGAAATAGTTCAGTTCGTAGAGCTCATGACGCGCGCCAAATTCACTGCCGATGGCATCCCACAACAGTTTCATCGTCTTGGAACGATCAAGGGCTGTCAGCCCGTCGGACCCGCGCAGGTACTTGTCCAGATAGGGGCGCATTTCCGGCGATTGCAAATCCGTAACGTGGGAATTGAGGTAAATCAGACCCGAGGCCACAACAGTTTCGATGATTTCCCGGATGCGGCTGTATAGTTTCGGCGCCAGCGCCGTATAGGACCGACCATAGGCCATACAGGGTGACAGGCTGCCACCCGGTCCCGGCGTAGCGTTTTCGATCATGCCGTCACGGATGGCGGTCAACGCATTGCGCCAGTTTACGACTTCACCGAGACCGGCTTCGACGCCGCGGAACTTACCTGCTCCGGTAATGTCCAGTGCCTTGCTCAGCGCGCCAGCGAGGAAATCCAGCTTCACGCTCATGCGGGTGCTGGCCTGCAGGATGGCCCGGCTTTCCCATTCCGTGGCATCGCAAAGGCGGTTAATGCGGTCGATGTCGTAGACGATGACATTTTCCCACGGGATCAGAGTCTTGTCGAAAATCAACACAGCGTCGTTTTCATCGAGACGGCTGGTCAACGGGTTTTCGAACGGGCCTGTCGCGGCAGCCGCATTAAATTCATAAGAGCTGCGGCAGAACATCTTGGTGCCCGGCGCGTTGGTGGGGCAGATAAAGGCTAACGCGAATTCCTTCTTCGTGGCCGGTGCGCCAACATGGGACACAAACAGATATTGTGTGTGAGGCGACCCGGTCGCAACCACCTTGGCCCCGCTGACAATGAGCCCGGCATCAGTTTCCCTTTCAACATGGACGAACACATCGTTCACTTCGTCAAAGGGACGGCTGCGATCTACCGGCGGATTGATGATGGCATGGGCCATATGCAGCACATTTTCCTGTGACTTCTTGTACCAGAAACGCGCGTTATCCGCATATTCGCCGAAGAACTCCGGATCAGCCCCCAGAGCAGTCAACAAGGACGCTTTGTAGTCAGGAGTGCGTCCCATCCAGCCAAAGGACTGCTCTTGCCATACTCGGATTGCACTGCGCGCCGCACGAAGATCATCTTTGGTGCGCTGAATGCGGAAAGCCGCATGGGTCTCGCCACCGTTGCCGGTGTCGGTTGGCACGAGCACCTTATCCTTTAGCGCTGGGTCATGCATCGCCGAATACAGGCGCGCCAACGACCGGGCTGAATTCCGAAAACCTGGATGGGTTGTCACATCTTTGACGCGTTCCCCGTGGAACCAGACCTCGCGATCGTCGCGCAGGCTCTCAAGGAATTCCTCGCCGGTGGGCAAGGCGGTGGCAGCTATATCCAGCATGTCGTATCTCCTCAATCGATAAGCATGACAAGCATTATTAGTACTAACGTACGAAAATTCAAGTGATGATTTCAGGGCCTTCGCTTATCGCTCATTCTGCTTGAAAAAAGCGGCCATTGGTTGCGGCTCCCCCTGACAGTCTGAGGGTCAGGGGGCTGTTTCAGGCTCGGTCGTCGTCCGGCTTCGATGATGCATGGGTCTGGCGGTTGAGCAGCGATTTCGAAAGCCAGACCAGCCCCCCCAGCACCAATCCCCAGAACGCCCCGCTGACCCCGAACAGGGTCATACCGCTGGCTGCCGTGAGAAAGGTCAGCGCCGGTGCCTCAAGCTGGCCGGGTTCGCTGAAGGCCGACCGCAGAGAGCCGACCAGCGCCGGGATCAACGCCAGCCCGGCAATCCCGATGATCAGCGCCGTGGGCGCAATCGTCACCAGTGTGGCCGTCACCCCGGCGAGTAGCGCCAGCAGGCAGTAGCTGACCCCGCTGATGGTCGCCGCCCAGTAGCGTTTTACCGGGTTGGCGCCAGCGTCCTCGCCGCACATCATCGCCGCCGTGATCGCCGACATGTTGATCGGCATGGCCCCGAAGGGCGCGCTGAGCAGGCTGGCCACCCCCGTCACCCGCAGCATGAGCGGGCGGCGCGCGGGAAAGTTGTTGAGCTCGAGCACGGCAAAGCCCGGAATATTCTGCCCGGCCATGGTGACCAGATACAGTGGCAGCCCGACCGAGAGCATCGAGACCGGTTCGAAGATCGGCATCGAGGGCGCCACCGTGGGGAACCAGCCCGCGCTGAAGGCAGCACCCGCCGCCTCGAAATCGACCGTAAAGGCGAGCACCACGGCCATGGTCAGCACCGCCAGCGGCATGGCGGCGAGCCGGTTCAGCCGCAGGCCGACGATCCAAGCCAGAATGACCGGGATCATCAGCGCCGGGATCGACCCCAGCGCCAACGCTGGCGCCAGACACAGCTTGAGCAGGACCCCGGCGAGCAGGGCGTTGGCGATGGGCTTGGGAATGCGGCCAACCCAGCGGCCCAGCGCCGGGATCAGGCCGGTGATCAGGATCAGCACGCCGCAGGTGATGAGCGCGCCCAGAGCCTCGCCAAAGCCCCCGGGCAGGGTCGCCGAAGAGGCGAGGAACGCAGCCCCCGGCGTCGACCAGGCAATGGCCGAGGGCGCGCGCGTGATCAGCGGCAGCACCAGACTGCACAGCCCCATGGCCAGCGTCGCAAAGAACAGCCCCGTGGCCGCCTGTGCTTCGGTGGCACCCATGGCTTCCAACGCTGCCATGACAATGGCGAAGGAGGCTGAGTAGCCGACGAAGGCTGCCAGCAAGCCCATCATTACCGCCGAGGCCGTCAGGTCGCGCAGAGCTGTCAAATTTTTTATCCTTTTCCGGGCCGCGGTGCTGGTTTCCGGGGTGCCGTTGCCGAGGCAGTGTCACCAAATGCATGGAGAGTGCAAGCTGCGAGCAACGCAGATCAGGACGCGCGCGCCCGGGTCCGAGATCGTTGACCCCGGTCAAGTCGTGTTGCATAATCCTCCATCGGTGACAATAACGCACCGAATGAGGCGTGATTGTCCCCAGATAAGGGCCGCGTCGGGGAGGAACAGGGTGGCACCAAACCTGCCGTCTCAGGCACCTGTCGTCATCATCGGCGGTGGGATCATCGGGCTGTCGACGCTCTATCACCTGGCCGCGCGCGGGGTTGAAGCGGTACTTCTTGAGCGCCGGAAGCTGTCCAGCGGCACGACCTGGCACGCCGCCGGGATCGTTGGGCAGCTGCGTGACAGCACAGCGCAAACCGCACTGGGCAAATATACTGCCAAGCTGTTCCGGGACCTTGAGGCTGAGACCGGACAGGCGACGGGTTACAAGCAAAGCGGTACCCTTAACCTCGCACTCGGCGAGGTTCGACACGAGCAGCTGCTGCGCCAGCACGATCACGCCGCGCGGATGGAGATCGAAAGCGAGATCCTCGACCGCGAGCAGATTGCGGCGCTGTGGCCGACCATTGAGGTCGACGACGTGCGCTCGGGCCTGCTGCTGCCGTCGAACGGGCAGGTGAACGCAATGGACGTGGCCACCGCGCTGTCCAAGGGCGCCCGCGCCCGGGGCGGGCAGGTGTTCGAGGACTGCCGGGTCGATAGTCTTGATATTCAGCACGGCCGGGTCCGCGCCGTGTTCACAGAACACGGTACCATCACCACCGACCGCGTGTTGATTGCCGCTGGCATGTGGAGCCATCACTTCGCCAAGGCCCACGGCATGACCGTGCCGCTGCACGCCGCCGAGCACTTCTACATCGTCACCGAGCCGGTGGACTGGCTGGCCCGGGAGCAGGTGATCCTCAACATCGCCGAGGAGCGCACCTACTGGAAAGAAGACGCCGGCAAGCTGCTGATCGGCGGGTTTGAGGCGCAGGGCAAGGCCTGGGCGCGGAACGGTATTCCAGAGGATTTCGAGTTCGAGGAACTGCCTTTTGATATGCAGCACGCCGAGCCGGAGCTGGAGCGCATGTTCGCGCGCATGCCGGCGCTCGAAGGGCTGGGCATCCAGACTTTCTTCAACGGACCCGAGAGCTTTACCCCCGACGGGCGGCCCTACATGGGCCCCAGCGCCGAGGTCGAAGGCGTGTTTCTGGCCACGGGGATGAATTCCAACGGCATCCTCAATTCCGGCGGGGCCGGGCTGACCATGGCCGAGTGGCTGATCGACGGCCGGCCTTCACGCTCCATGCTGCCACTGCTGGCGGTGCGGGCGCACCCCTTCCAGCGCAACAGCGCTTACAACGCCGAGCGCGCCGCCGAGAGCGTCGGCTTTCACTACGGCCTGCACTGGCCCGGGCGGCAGGTGACCAGCGCCCGCGGCCTGCGCCGGGTGCCGCTGCACGCCGAACTGCGCGCGGCCGGGGCTGCCTTTGCCGAACGCATCGGCTGGGAAGTGCCCATGCACTTCGGCGGTGGCTGGACGGGTGAGCCGTCGATCCGCTGGAAGCCGTGGTCGGCACGGATGCAGGTCGAGTGCCTCGCCGCGCGGGACCACGCCGTCCTGCTCGACCAGTCCATGTACGCCAAATTCATCCTACAGGGGCCTGACGCACAGGCGGCGCTCAGCCGCGTGGCTTCGGCCAACCTAGACCGCCCGGTCGGGACATCGATCTACACGCCGTTTCTGAACGACGCGGGCGGCATCGAGGCTGACGTGACCGTGACGCGGCTGGCTGAGGATCGCTTTCTCGTGGTCACCGGACACCCCAGCCAGATGCGCGACCAGCACTGGATCCGCGCCCACGCGGACCCGGACTGGCGCTTCGAGCTGTTCGACGCCACCGCCGCTTTTGCCCTGCTCAGCCTGCACGGCCCGAAGTCACGGGATATTCTGGCGGCGTTGGCGGGGGGTCCTGACCCCGTGTCGGCCGCTGCCTTGCCCTTTAGCGGGGCGCGCGAGGTCGACCTCGGGCTGGCGCGTGGCTGGGTGATCCGGCGCTCGTTCTTGGGCGAGTTGGGGTTCGAGCTGCTGATCAGCGCGGAGTTCGCGGGCAGCGTCTACGAGGCTCTGATCGAGGCCGGCGCGCCGCTGGGGCTGGAGCATATGGGTATGTTCGCCATGAACGCCTGCCGGATCGAGAAAGGCTTTCTGCATTTCGGACACGATATCGGCGAAGACGACACGCCCTTCGAAGTCGGGCTGGGCTTCGCCGTCGATCTTGATAAGCCCGGCGGCTTCCTCGGCCGCGACCGGCTGCTGGAACAGGTCGAAGATCACCGCGCAGGCCGCCTGCGCTATCGCACGGTCATGATTTCAGTTCCAAGCCTGACCGGCGCGGACGGACCCTATCTGATCCACAACGAGCCAGTGTGGAAAGCCGGGGAGATCGTCGGCCACGTGACGTCGGGCGACTGGGGCTTCCGGCTGGAGCAGATGGTCGGCCTCGTCGCGCTGCACCGCGAGGCGGGGGTTGGCGCAGACTGGATTGAGGCGGGTGGCTTTAGCGTGCAGATTGCAGGCGAGCACCTTCCGGCACAGCTGAGCCTGCGCGGTTTCTACGACCCGCGCGGGGAGCGCATGCGGGGATGAAAACGGGCTTAGGGACCCAGTGACGGGAGGAATGAAGGCGATGAACAAGACTATTCTGGTGATCGGAACCTTTGATACCAAGGACGACGAGCTGAACTACGTCTGTGAGGTCATCCGCGCGCAGGGCGGCACGCCGATGAGCATGGACGTTAGCGTGCTGGGCGACCCGCAGCAGCCCACCGACATCTCCAAGCACGACGTGACGGCGGCGGTGGGGAAGACCATTCAGGACGCCATCGACGCTGGGGACGAGAACTTCGCCATGCAGATCATGGCGGCGGGCGCGGCGACCCTGACGGCAAAACTCTACGCCGACGGCAAGATCGACGGCATCATCGGTCTGGGCGGCACCATGGGCACGGATCTGGTGCTCGACTGCTGTCAGGCGCTGCCCATGGGGGTGCCGAAGTACGTGGTCTCCACCGTCGCCTTCTCCCCGATTATTCCCGCCGACCGGCTGGCGCCGGATATCCAGATGATCCTGTGGGCCGGTGGGCTCTACGGCCTTAATTCGGTCTGCAAATCTTCGCTGAGCCAGGCTGCTGGCGCGGCGCTGGGCGCGGCGCGCGCGGTTGAGCCACCCCGGCGCGAACGCCCGGTGATCGGCATGATGAGCCTCGGCTCCTCGTGCCTGAAATACATGACCCTGCTCTCGCGTCCGCTGGAGGAACGCGGGTTCGAAGTCGCCGTCTTCCACGCCACCGGCATGGGCGGGATGGCCTTTGAGGCGCTGGCACGGCAGGGCTACTTCGCCGCCGTGCTCGACCTGTCGCTCTGTGAGCTGGGCAACCTGATGGTCGGCTCGGTCATCAACAGCGGCGAAGACCGGCTGCGCGGGGCAGGGGCTGCGGGCATCCCGCAGATCGTCTCTCCGGGCTGTGCCGACCTGATCGACTTTGCCGGGTGGCAGGAGATCCCCGAGGCCTATCAGGACCGACCCTTCCACGCCCACAACCGGCTGATCAAGTCCTCCGGTCTGGCCGGGGAGGAACGCCGGGCGCTGGTGCGTGATATCGCTGCCCGGCTCGACGAAGCCAAGGGTCCGGTCAGCTTCTTCATGCCCCTGCAGGGGGTCGAAGAGTGGGATCGGCCCGGCGACGTCGCCCACGACCCCGAAGCGCTGGCCGAGATGATCGACGAGGTGCGCAGCGCCATCCGGGTGCCGGTGGTCGAAGTCGACGCGCATATCAACGATCAGGCCTTCTCTGATGCGGTGCTGCAGCAGCTCGACGCCTGGGTCGCTGACGGCACCGTCAATATGGGCTGAGGCTGGCTGTCGTGAGCCTCGATCCCCGCTACGCGCCGCTGTTCGAGCCACTGAAGATCGGGCCGGTGACCGCGCCCAACCGGTTTGCCGTCGCGCCCTATGCCAACGGTCATTCTTTCCTTATGCCCAACGGTGCACGCGGCATCC
>Ga0163109_10001635_pt1 | contig 17695 bp, 13 predicted proteins | sample CRUFie1St13metaG_FD_108704 | JGI IMG/M metagenome (GOLD analysis project Ga0163109, IMG submission 108704) | Marine microbial communities from the Costa Rica Dome - CRUD Field 142mm St13 metaG | ecosystem: Environmental > Aquatic > Marine > Oceanic > Photic zone | place: Costa Rica: the Eastern... | reverse complement strand
TGCTCGGACGAAATGCCGATGGACGACGCCACTGCCGCAGACAACTGCGGTGAGGTGACGATCGAAGTGTCCAGCGAAACGACTGCCGGCGATGCCGCGGGCAACTACACCATCGTTCGCACGTTCACTGCGACCGACGATGCTGGAAACAGCTCTTCGGCCACGCAGACCATCACGGTCCAGGACACCACCGCTCCTGAATTCACCTTCGTCCCTGCCGACTACACGGTTGAGTGCTCGGATGAAATGCCGATGGACGACGCCACTGCCGCAGACAACTGCGGTGAGGTGACGATCGAAGTCTCCAGCGAAACGACTGCCGGCGATGCCGCGGGCAGCTACACCATCGTTCGCACGTTCACTGCGACCGACGACGCTGGAAACAGCGCTTCGGCCACCCAGACCATTACGGTCTTTGACTCAACGGCGCCTGAGTTCACCTTCGTTCCTGCCGACTACACCGTTGAGTGCTCGGACGAGATGCCCATGGACGACGCCACTGCCGCGGACAACTGCGGTGAGGTGACGATCGAAGTGTCCAGCGAAACGACTGCCGGCGATGCCGCGGGCAACTACACCATCGTTCGGACGTTCACTGCAACTGACGATGCTGGAAACAGCGCTTCGGCCACGCAGACCATCACTGTTCAAGACACCACAGCGCCGGAGTTCACCTTCGTCCCTGCAGACTACACGGTGGAGTGCTCGGACGAAATGCCGATGGACGACGCTATGGCGTCTGACAACTGCGGTGAGGTGATGATTGAGGTATCTAGTGAAACGACTGCCGGCGATGCCGCGGGCAACTACGTGATCGTTCGCACCTTCACGGCCACTGACGATGCTGGAAACAGCGCTTCGGCCACACAGACCATCACCGTCCAGGACACCACGGCGCCGGAGTTCACCTTCGTGCCGGAGGGCTTCGAAGTGACGTGCAGCTCTGAACTCCCTCTGGAGTTTGACATGGCCACGGCCTCGGACAACTGTGGGGATGTCAACGTGACATTGAGCTTCGAGGAAATTGCAGGGAATGTAGAAGGTGCGTACACCTTGAATTTGGTGTACACGGCGACCGACGATGCTGGAAACAGCGCAACGGCAACGGTGAGCGTGGAAGTCGGCGACACGGTTCCTGAAGGAGATTGCGACTGCGATGGAAACCAACTCGATGCCATCGGAGTATGCGGCGGAGACTGCTTGGTTGACGCCGATGGAGATGGTGTGTGTGACTTGTTTGAGGTGTTTGGCTGTACAGATGAAACCGCCTGCAACTACGATGAAGATGCCACCCAAAATGACGGCTCCTGCACCTACCCTGAGAATGGGTATGACTGTGACGGAGAATGCTTGGAGGACATCAACGACAACGGCATTTGCGACATCTTCGAAGTGTCTGGATGTACAGACCCCAACAACCCTGGCTACAACCCCAACGCGACGGTGGAAGACGGAAGCTGTTTGGTGGGTGGATGTTTGGTCCCCTCGGCGTGCAACTACACGCCTGAGGCCGACTACCAAATCCTCGGGTTCTGTGACTTCACCAGCTGCGCTGGCTGTACCAATGAAGAGGCGTGCAACTACGATGAAGACGCCACCCAAGACGACGGCAGTTGTGAATTGGCCGAAACAGGTTATGGATGCGATGGCCTCTGCTTGAACGATGCCGATGGAGACGGGGTGTGCGACGAAGATGAAGTCGACGGTTGTACGGACCCTGCGAATCCCGGATACAACCCATTTGCCACAGAAGACGACGGCAGCTGCTTGATTGGTGGTTGTGCCCTGTCCTTCGCTTGCAACTACGATGAGAACGTGGATTACCTCATCTTCGATGAATGTGATTTTGCAAGTTGTGTGGGTTGTACCAACGCGGATGCGTGCAACTACGATGCAGACGCCACCCTCGACGACAACAGCTGTGAATTCCCAGATGCGGGATTGGACTGTGATGGGGTGTGTTTGAACGACGAAGATGAAGATGGCATTTGTGACGAAGACGAGATCGCGGGCTGCACAGACCCAAGCAATCCCGGATACAACCCCAATGCGACGGACGACGATGGTTCGTGCTTGGTGTCGGGCTGTGTGATTGTTGGCGCGTGCAACTACGACCCGTCCGCAGACGTTCTCGACCTCGCCTCTTGCGATTTCACAAGCTGCCAAGGGTGCACTGACTTGGAGGCCTGCAACTACGATGAGGACGCCACTGTGTCGAACAACACGGAGTGCACCTTCCCCGATTCTGAATTCGTGGATTGTGCCGGCAACTGTCTGAACGATGTGGATGAAGACGGAGTGTGCGACGAGCTGGAAGTGTTTGGTTGCACGAACAGCGCAGCGTCCAACTTCAACCCTGTGGCCACGGAAGACAACGGCACGTGTGACTTCGATGAGGTTGGCGGATGCACGCTGCCGTTTGCATGCAACTTCGACGCCAGCGCAGATTACTACCTGCCCGGAAGTTGCGATTTCGTCTCATGCTTCAGCTACATCCAATCGAGCACGTGCAACAACCCCTTCGCGTGCAACTTCGAAGAAGAAGGGGAATGTGAGTTCCTCAGTTGTTTGGTCTTGGGATGCACCAACTTGGGCGCCTGCAACTACGATGAGGGAGCGAACACCAACGATGGATCGTGTGAGTACGTGACATGCATCGGATGCACCAACCCCAACGCCTGCGATTACGATCCTGAGGCCTTGATTGCCGGTTTGTGCACCGACTACACAAGCTGTGTGGGTTGCCAGGACGAAAGCGCGGACAACTACGATCCCGACGCCACGCAAGAAGGCAACTGCTTCTTCAATGGATGCACCATCCCCGGTGCGTGCAACTACGATGCAGACGCCAACAACAACGACGGAAGCTGCGACTTCTACTCGTGCATTGGATGCCAAAACGAGACGGCGTGCAACTACGATCCTGAAGCCCTTTACCCTGGCTCTTGTGCATTCCCCGCCATCGGATTTGATTGTGACGGAAACTGCATTGACAGCGATGGCGATGAGGTTTGTGACAACGATGAAGTCGAAGGGTGCACAGACGCCACAGCCGTCAATTTTGAGGCGGACGCAACCGACGACGACGGCTCATGTGTCGCCTCCATCCCAGGGTGTCTGAACTTCGTGGCATGCAACTACGACAGCAATGCGAATGTCGACGACGGTTCGTGCGAGTTTGACTCTTGCTCAGGGTGTCTCTCCACAGCGGCGTGCAATTACAACGGAGATGCCATCTACCCCGGTCCTTGCGACTTCCCAGAGCCAGGATTGAACTGCGATGGAAACTGCTTGAACGACCAAGACGAGGACGGCGTTTGCGACGGGGATGAGGTGGAAGGCTGCACGGACCCAACGGCGGTCAACTTCAACCCTGACGCGACCGACGACGACGGCTCGTGTCAACCCGAAGTGCAAGGCTGCACGGACCCCACCGCCTGCAACTACGACGACAGCGCCACGATGTCCGATGGATCATGTGAGTTTGAGTCATGTGCTGGATGTTTGAGCTCTGCGGCATGCAACTATGACCCGACGGCGATTTACCCTGACGAATGTGACTTCGCCGAAGAGGGATACGATTGTGACGGAGTCTGCATCGATGAGTGCGGTGGATGTACCATTCCAGTCGCGTGCAACTACAACCCGCAGGCCACCTTCAACGATGGAAGCTGTGAGTTCACGTCATGCATTGAATTCGGTTGTACCGATCCTTCGGCTTGCAACTACGACGAGAATGCCGACTTCGACGATGGCAGCTGCGATTATCCCGCATTCCCTTACGACTGTGAAGGCAACTGCTTGAACGACGACGATGGAGATGGCATCTGTGACGAATTCGAAATCTTCGGTTGCACCGATGCCAGTGCGTGCAACTACGTCGAAGGCGCCACCAACGACGACGGCTCGTGCACCTACAACTGTCAAGGGTGTACGACTCCTGCGGCTTGCAACTACGACCCTGACGCCACCATCGACGATGGGTCTTGCGATTTCACGTCGTGCATTGAGTTGGGTTGCACCGATGAAGGCGCCTGCAACTTCAACCCAGACGCTGAAGTGAACGACGGAAGCTGTGAATACCTCTCGTGCGCGGGATGCACCGATTCGGACGCCTGCAACTACGACGACACGGCCACCATTGACAACGGCAGCTGTGAGTTCCCAGACCCTGGTTACGGATGCGATGGCGTCTGCTTGAACGATGCTGACAACGACGGAGTCTGTGACGAATTTGAGATTGAGGGCTGCACCTCAAACTGCGCGTGCAACTACGATCCGACGGCCACCGACGACGACGATTCTTGTGTCTTCGAAGGATGTTCGGGGTGTGTGTACGACATCGCCATGAACTACGACCCCACTGCCGTCTTTGACGATGGATCATGCCTCTTCCAAGGATGCATGGATGAGGAATTCTCGAATTACGACCCCAACGCCACGTTCGAAGGCGAAGACGATTGCAGCAATGCGCCTGTGAGCGGAGACTTCAACAACGACGGAGTGGTTCAGTTGGCCGACCTGCTGACGTTCTTGATGGCCTACGGCAATGCGGGTCCAGAATGGGGAGGTCAGGATTGGATTCAGCAAGCTTGTGAAGTCGCCTCCTTCTCGGAGGAAGAGCTTTTGGCCTTGTCGACGGCTTGCGAAGGCGAAGATTGCTGTGGCAACGAAGGATGCTCGTACACGTGGGCCCTGAATTACGATGCGAATGCCGACTTGGACTCGGGCGTGTGCTTGTTCCCTGGCTGCACCGATGAGGAAGCCGTCAATTACGACGCCTTGGCCAATGTGGACGATGGGACATGCAGCTTCCTGCCATGCCCTGACTTCAATGGCGATGGCATCGTCCAAATCACAGACCTCATGGACCTTCTCCTCATCTGGGGAACAGAATACGAATGACGAAAGCACGCGGATCATTCTGCCGCGATCTCACCATGGAACGCCTCGACCACGATGGTCGGGGCGTTTTTTTGACCCCAACACACGACGGGTGTGTACTTTTGGCCTTGCGATGGGTGCCACTGAAATCATTTTCATTTTTGCCGTCTATCTCTTGCTCTTTGGAGCCAAGGGCATCCCGTCATTGGCCCAAACCATGGGACAGGCTGTGCGCACCTTTCGCAACGCAACAGAAGACATCCAACGCGAAATCCTGTCGGAGGACCGCCCTGCAAGCAAGGACTTTTCTGACGTTCGTCAAACGGCGGCCCACAGTCAGGAAGAGATGTCCCCCACCATGGGCGATGGACCGATTGCGTCGGACAGTGGTCAGAAACCTGAAGGCAACGATTCCGCCAAAACATGACTTGGGTCTGGCTCATTGGGGGGTTGGTGGTGTTGGTGGCCGGCGGTGAACTCCTCGTCCAAAACGCATCTGCCTTTGCGCTCAAGGCGCGCGTCTCCCCGCTCATTGTGGGGCTGACCATCGTGGCGATGGGCACATCTGCCCCTGAGTTGTTCGCGTCGTTGCAAGCTGCGTGGAATGGCGACGGATAATCGCCATCGGCAATGTGCTCGGGTCCAATGTGGCCAATCTCGGACTGGCACTCGGCCTGACCGCCATGGTGGCCCCTGTGGCCATTGCATGGCGCGATTTGAAGTTGCATTGGTGGGTCATGGTCGCGGCGAGTGTGGCCTTCATGGTGTTTGTGTCCGACTTGACCCTGAGCCGCATCGAAGGCGTGATGTTGCTGGCAGGTGCCGCACTTTACTTGGGAGGCCAAATCCTGGCCAGCCGACGTACAGGCCGCGACGCGAACGTCGAGGACGACACTTTTGTGGCGGAACTGCTCGAAGAAACCGGCGACGCTTCCCGCCCCTACCCTGTGTTGTTGGGGTTGATCGCCGTGGGTTGTGTCGGGTTGTTCTGGGGATCGAAGGCCTTCGTGCACGGGGCGACTGAATGTGCGGTGGGGCTGGGCATCAGCACCCACGTCGTGGGGGTGACGGTGGTGGCTTTTGGCACAAGCATCCCAGAGATTGCTGCGTCGCTTGCTGCGGCCATCAAAGGCAACGGTGCATTGAGCATCGGGAATTTGGTGGGGTCCAACATCCTCAACTTGTTGTTGGTCCTTGGCGCAACTGCGGAGGTTCAGGACCTCGAGGTGGCGAGCGTCGTGCCGACCCATGACATGTGGTGGATGCTCGGTGCAGCCCTTCTGCTCGTGCCGATGATGAAGCTCGGCAAAGGCCACATCGGGCGACCTGCAGGTGCCGTGTATGTGGCGGTGTACGTCGCCTACGTGTATTTGGTCGTGGTCCATGGTTGACGGCCAACTTGATTTGGGAATCCAACAACGCGAGGTTCTGATTGAAGAATCCCTTGACGGTTTGCAGGTCGCGAGATGTTGGGTGGAACGTGGTGCGTTCTCCGACCAAACCCTAGACCAGTGGTGGAACATGGTGTCCCAAGAAGGCGAAGGGTGGCGACAGAACGACATCCGTGTGTTTGGCCAATGGCACAAGGAGCCCCGGCTGACAGCATGGTGGGGACCGGCCTATCGGTACGCGAATGTGGTGTGGCAAAAACGCGACTTGGTGGGTGCGATGGGGCAATTGGCGGACCGGGTGTCTGGGCTTGCCAACTTCAGTTACAACGGGGTGCTCGTCAATGGGTACCGTGATGGACGGGACAGCATGGGCTGGCACCGCGACAACGAGCCCGAAATCGACACGGCCAGCATCGCGAGCCTGAGCCTCGGTGCCACGCGGACCTTCAAAATCCGACACCGCACCACGAAAGAGGTTGTCAATGTCGAGCTGGCGCACGGCGATCTGCTGGTCATGGAACACCTTCAAACCCTGCATGAGCACAGCGTGCCCAAACGCGCCAAGGTGGCCGCTCCGAGGATGAATTTTACGTTCCGGCGTTTGGTCTGAGCCGTACCTTCGCGACATGTCAGTGCACAAAGAAGCCAAGCGCATCACCACACAGGTGGTGCATGAAATGAAGCAGAGCGGCGAGAAAATCGCCATGCTCACGGCATACGACTACACCATGGCCACCGTCGTGGACCAGGCGGGCGTGGACATCATCCTCGTCGGCGACAGCGCATCCAACGTGATGGCCGGCCACGAGACCACCCTCCCCATCACCCTCGACCAAATGATCTACCACGCCCAGGCCGTGGTGCGCGCCGCCAAGCGTGCGTTGGTCGTGGTAGACCTGCCGTTTGGCACGTACCAAGGCAACTCGAAAGAAGCCTTGAACAGCGCCATCCGCATCATGAAGGAAAGCGGCGCACATGCCGTCAAACTGGAGGGCGGACGCGAGGTCAAAGAGAGCATCGAGCGCATTTTGTCTGCGGGCATCCCGGTCATGGGACACCTCGGACTGACGCCGCAAAGCATCTACAAGTTTGGCACCTACACCGTGCGGGCGAAGGAAGAGGAAGAAGCGTTGCGCCTCAAGGAGGACGCCCAAATGCTTGCAAAGATTGGCTGTTTCAGCATTGTCTTTGAAAAAATCCCAGCCACGCTTGCGGGCGAAGTCACGGCCATGGTCGATTGCCCCACGATCGGCATTGGCGCAGGTGCAAACTGCGACGGCCAGGTCCTCGTCCTGCACGACATGTTGGGCATCACCCAAGCGTTCTCCCCTCGGTTCTTGCGACGCTACAGCGACTTGGGAGACCAAATGTTCAGCGCCATCCGTCAATACGTCAGCGACGTTCGCGCGGTGAACTTCCCCAACGAATCGGAGCAGTACTGATGGCATCCGGGGGGCGCGACAACGAATCCCGACGCAACGACGGTGCGTTTCACAAGTTTGTGAAACCTCCCAAGGCCCCCATCGTTCACAGCACCAAGGACAACTTGCAGGTGCTGTACGAAGACAACCACATCGTGGCGGTCAACAAGCGCAGCGGCGATGTCGTGCAAGGCAGTGGCACGGGAGAAGCAAGCTTGTGCGAGGTGGTGGCGGAATACGTCGCACAGAAGTACAACAAGCCGGGCAAGGCGTACATCGGAACGGTGCACCGTCTCGACAGGCCGGTCAGCGGCGTCATCCTCTATGCCCGCACAAGCAAAGCGCACAAGCGGCTGAGCACCATGTTTCGGCACCGCGAAATGCAGAAGACGTATTGGGCCGTTGTGAAGCCCGCTCCTCCTCAAGTCGATGGGCATGTGATCAACCACCTCGTGAAAAACGAAAAGCTCAACAAGAGTTTCGCGTACGACCGTCCCGGGGACAACCGCAAGGAGTGTGAACTCATGTACCGGTTGCGGGGCCAATCGGACCACTATGCCTTTGTGGAGGTGCTGCCCAAAACCGGGCGCCACCACCAAATCCGCGCCACCATGGCGCAGCTTGGTTGTCCGATCAAAGGGGACGTGAAGTACGGTGCACGGCGCACCAACGACAACGCCTCCATCCACCTCCACGCACGGCGCATCGACTTCATTCACCCCGTGAAAAGGGAAACCGTGTCGATTTTGGCGCCTCCGCCTGACGACGTTTTGTGGGATGCCTTTGTCTCCATCGACAGGGGGCAGCGGTGACGTCACACCGTGGATGTCGCGTTGACAAGTTTTGCATGTGAGTGACGCCTGAAGTGCACCAAGGGTGCGTGGAGGCGGTTATTTTTGGGGTCACATTGACACAAGCCCATGAGCACTCCTGAACACCACCGCTGCCTGATCGTTGGATCGGGGCCCGCCGGATACACTGCCGCCATCTACGCCGCCCGCGCGGACATGAAACCTGTCCTCTACCATGGACAACAGACCGGCGGCCCGCTCACCGAGACCACTGAAGTCGACAATTTCCCTGGCTACCCTTCGGGCATCAATGGTCCTCAGATGATGAAGGACCTCGAAGACCAGGCCAAACGTTTCGACACCGACGTCCGCTACGGTTGGGTGACGAAAGTGGACTTCAGCGGTCCCGTACACAAGGTTTGGGTGGGCGACAACCAGGAGACGGAAATCCACGCCGACACCGTGATCATCAGCACGGGTGCTTCGGCCAAGTGGCTCGGCCTCGAAAGCGAGCTCCGCCTTCGTGACATCGGCGGCGGGGTGAGTGCCTGCGCCGTCTGCGATGGGTTCTTCTACCGCAACCAAGAAGTGGTGATTGTGGGTGCCGGCGACAGCGCGTGCGAAGAGGCGAGCTACCTCGCCAAGCTCTGCACCAAGGTCACCATGCTCGTCCGTCGCGACGTCATGCGCGCCTCCAAGGCCATGCAACACCGCGTGAACAGCCTCGACAACATCGAGGTCCTGTACAACACGGAAACGGTCGAGGTCCTCGGTGAAGAGGCCGTGGACGGGGTGAAGGTGAAAAACAACGTCACAGGCGAAGAGCATGTCGTTCCTGCAACGGGCTTCTTCGTGGCGATTGGGCACAAACCCAACACGGACGTCTTCCAAGGGTTCATCGACCTCGACGACCAAGGGTACATTCTCAATGCGGAACCGGGCACGAGCAAGACCAACGTGGACGGCGTGTTTGTGAGCGGCGATGCCGCGGACAAGGTGTATCGACAAGCAATCACAGCGGCAGGCACAGGTTGCATGGCCGCCTTGGATGCCGAGCGCTACTTGGCGGAGAAAGGATTGCACTGATCCGCTCGCAGGTGCGCAGGGCTGCTCTCTTCCTTCTTGTTCTGACAGGATTGGGTTGGATTGGGTGCGGCACCCCTAGGGAACCTGACCTTGCCACTCGAGCCGAGGAAGGTGCCACGTCTCCGGTCGGCACCTCGTTGAGCGAGTCTGCCGAAAGACGTTTCGATGCACGCATCCCGCCGCTGGAAGCGCTCTTGGGACAAGTTGACCCCGCGCAAGACTCTGCCTTTTCTGAGCTGCCTGAATCGATGTCCTCGCGCCGTGGCCTTTACCTGCGCAATCAGGCGTGCGAGGCATTCCAATCCATGCATGCGGCGGCGGCGGCCGAGGGAATTGAGCTCGTGGCCCTGAGTGCCACGCGACCGTTTGGCCACCAAGCGTCCATTTGGAACAGGAAATGGAACCGTGCCCAAACCATGGGCCTCCCTCCTATGGACCGCGCCCGGACCATCTTGATGTACAGCTCCATGCCGGGCAGCAGCCGTCACCATTGGGGCACTGATGTGGACATCCACAGCTTGGAGCCGGCCGATTTTCAGTCCGGCAAAGGCGCAGAGGTGTTGACGTGGTTGCGCGAGCATGGGGCCGACTTTGGGTTTGTCGAGGTGTACACAGACGACTCGACGCGGACAGGATACCAACCCGAGGCATGGCATTGGAGCTATCTCCCCCTGGCGGCGCCATATTTGGCCGCCATCAACGACGCGGCTTCGAACGGCACACTTCCCCCCTTCTCTGGGTTCGACGGTGCCGAGTGGGCAGACAGCCTGCGCATCGTCGAGGCGTACATCAACGGGGTGTCCGACGACGCCCGAGGCGTCACTGCGGGGCGCCCGCAACCCTGAGTGCAGGGTCTGGGCATTTGGCTCGTTGGCCGTCGCGTGTTTCCTTGCGCTTCATGAATGCTCGAGCAAAGACAATGGTGTCCTCGACGAGGTGGCTGAAATCCGGAATCCTGGCCTACTGGGCGCTGTTCTGGTTGCTGAATGTCGTGGACAAAATGGTGGGCGGCGCCCATTTCCTATGGGTGGGTCGAGACCGCTTCGCCCAATTCCAAAAATATTTCGCCTCAGCCGGCCTCGACGCCCCTTTGGTGGCGGACGCGGGACTCATTGTCGCTGCCGCATTGGAGGCCTTCGCTTTGGTGTTCTGCGCCGGAGCTTGGTTCCATTTCATGCGCCAAAACGAGGACAAGGCGCGCAACTGGTTCCTCATCGGGGTGCTGACCACACTCGGCACGTTCACCTTCTTCTCGATCGGCGATCACCTCTTTGGCGACCGGTTCGAGTTGCTTGAGCACACGCTTTTTTGGTTCATCACTGTGCTTTCATGGATTGCATTCACGAGGCTGGAAGACGCTGACTTGGCTTTGCCCCTGCGGAAGGTGCCCGGGGGTGCTGTGGTCCTCGCTGTGGTCCTTGTGGCTGCCACCACGGCCTCCATCTTTTCCTACAACGAGAACTTCTTCCACCGTCGGACTTCGGCCTTGGAAGCTGAACAGGTGGGGGACCATTTGTACAAAGTTTCCTTCCCCTTCTTGGGCGGCAGCACGGTCTTTGAGGAAAGCATCCGGTTGTTCAAGGAGACCCATCCCGAGGAGACGATCGACCACATCTACACCGTCCCCAAGCCGCTGCGTCTGAAAAAGGCCGACGCACTGATTTTCTACATCTCGACAAACGACGCGCCATGAAGGAACATGCTTTGATTCGCGGCGCCATTCTCGTGTTTTGGACGCTTTTTTGGGGGCTGAGTGTGGTGGACAAAATCGTACCCGACGTCCAGCACCTTTGGGTGGGCAAGGATTTCTTCGCCCTCTTCGTCAAGTTCTTTGCCTCGCTGGGGCTCAAAGACCCGCTGTTCGCCACTGTGGCTTTGGCAGGGGTTTCGGGTCTGGAGGCCATCAATTTCACCTTGTATGCTGTTGCGGCACTGGCCTTTTTTCGCGGCGACGGTCCACGTTCGGAAGTTTGGTTTTTCCGCGGGGTGTTCACCTCCATGGGACTGTTTGCGCTGTTTTCCATCGCAGACCAGGTGTTTGGGGACCGGTTCCAATTGCTGGAGCACGGGCTGTTTTGGGCCATCCTGCTCGCGTCGTGGGTGGTCTTCAAGTTTTTTGCCTCCCCGTCGGAACGGAGATTGGAGTTGGGCAACGTGCGCATGGCCCTGGGGATTGGGATGCTCTTGACGTTGGCCACATCGTGGTCCATTCGGGATTTTTCGGCGTCCACCTTCGGCCAAGCGAGCGCGCCGGTGGAGGGGGTTGAGGTGGTCGAGGGGGTTTGGAAGTTTGACTTTCCCTTTCTCGCCGACAAACTCGTATGGGAACAAACGGTCAATGCGTTTGAGGAGGCGCATCCAGAGTTGGAGATCACGTACATCTACACGGGGCCTTCTGAACTCAATTCCAAGAAGAAGACGCATCTGTTGCTGTACGTGTTTGTCGAGCCGCGTTGAGGTTGGGGGGTGGTGGGATGTTTGCGCCGGCGGCGAGGCCGCGGCGCAAGAATGACGGGGCGGCATCCCCACTCCAACAAGCTTGCCCTCTCCGCCTTGCGGAGAGGGCGCTTCCTTTTTGGGAAGTCGCCTGCCGCACAAACCTTCGGCTTGGCGTCGGCTTTTCCCAAAAAGAAAGCCCCGCACTTTCGTGCGGGGCTTGTTGGGTGGGTGGCTAATGGGATTTGAACCCACGACCCTCGGCACCACAAACCGATGCTCTAACCAGCTGAGCTATAGCCACCATGTGCCTTCGTTGAGACCACGTGTGGTCTCGAAGGGAGCGCAAAGATATTCTAAGATGTCTCAATGTCAAGCCCCTCCCTTGGGGACTTCTTTCGACCTTTGAGGCATGAGCGCGCGACTGAAGATTTTGCACGTGGCGAGCTGGTACCCTTCCGAGGAGCACCAGAGCTTGGGCAACTTCGTGGAGCGGCATGTGGAAGCGGTGGCGAGGCAGTGCGATGTGGAAGTTTGGGCGCCGGTGCCCGTGAAGGGATCCTCGGGGAGTGTGGTGAAAATGAAGAGGAAGAACGGCACCGAGGTGCGTGAGGTGGATGGCCAAACATGGACGGTTCGACGGTTGTACCACACGGCGACACGGCCCCAATTGCTAGGTGTGGCGAGGTCAGTGGCGGGTGCGGCACAGGACATGGCGTGGACGCCCGATGTGGTGCACGTGCATGTCGCGTATCCTGCCGGCTTGGCGGCGTTGGCGTGGGCCCAGCGATGGGGCGCGCCCGTGGTCCTGACAGAGCATTGGACCGCCTACCACGAATTCAAGGCCTTGCCATGGTGGAGACGTTGTGTGGTTCGGGACGTGGTGAAGGGCGTGGATGCCGTGTGTCCGGTCAGTGCAGATTTGGGCGAGGCGATGCGTGCGGCCGTGCCGGCCATGGGCCCCATGGTGCGCGTGGTTCCCAACGTGGTGGACACCGACCTGTTTGGTCCTGCAAAGGAAGAGCGGCTTGCCGGAGTGCCCGTCGGCGCGACAAGGCGCAAAATGGAAGGACATGGCATGGAGCGCATCCTGCATGTGAGCTCCATGAACGACGAACAAAAAAACATCACGGGACTGCTGTCGGCCCTCTCCCCCATTTTGAAATCCAACAGTGCTTTGCGCGCCACGTTTGTGGGGGGCGAAAAGGCCCATCTCGACGCCCATCGTCGGTGGGTCAGTCACGAGGGATTGGATGGGCGGATTGAATTCACAGGCCCGCTTGGCACGGATCAGGTGGTCCAACACATGCAAACGCACGACGTGTTGGTGCTCAACAGCCGCAGGGAGAATTTCCCATGCGTGATTCCAGAAGCGTGGGCTTGTGGCCTTCCCGTGATGAGCACAGATGTCGGAGGCATTCGTGAGCACTTGCCATCGGGCATCAGCCCTCTCGGCTTTTTGCTTCCTGCCCAGGCCGGTGACGAAGACTGGAGTGCAGCTTGGGACCTGGTGGCCAAGGCCCAATGGAACCCAGACACATTGCGGGGCCATGCAGTCCATCGTTTCAGCATGGACGCCGTGGGGATGGCGTACCTCGACGTGTACCGGTCGCTGGTCGGTTGACGGTCCCATCGACTTCGGTGTAAATTGGGGTTCCAATGAACGCGGCAAAGACATGGTGGACGGTGATGCTGGCCACAGCCAGTTGGGTGGCACACGCCCAAGCATTCGAGGTGTTCAACACGGGTTCATCCTCTGATGGGTTGTACCAAGCTTCAGGAGGCGTCTGCTTGATGGGTGGGGCTTCTGAAAACGACGACGCCATGGCTTGGTTTCTGGAACGTGCTGGCGGCGGCGATGTGCTCGTGCTGCGGGCTTCGGGGTCGGACGGATACAACGATTACTTGTACAACAACCTCGGCGTGGAAGTGAACAGGGTGACCACCGTCGTATGCCAAACCGCCAGCGCCTCCTTCCATCCTGACGTGCTGGCCCTGGTGAATGGAGCGGAAGCCATTTGGTTTGCAGGAGGCAACCAGGCCTTGTACCACAACCTGTGGCAGGGAACCCCACTGAACGAAGCCATCAATGAGGCCTTGGCCGAGCGCAACATTGTCATTGGTGGGACAAGCGCAGGAATGGCCATTTTGGGTGGCTTGCGCTTTGAGGCGCAAAATGGCACCGTTTACAGCGACGAAGCCCTGGAAAATCCATACAACACGTACATGACGTTGGACAACACGCCCTTCATCGATGTGCCTGTGCTGGCCAACACTTTCACTGAAACCCACTTTGACAACCCAGACCGCAAAGGCAGGCTTCTGACCTTCATGGCACGGGCTTACGTGGACTGGGGCATTGAGGCAAGTGCCATTGCCTGCGACGAATACACAGCTGTGTGCATTGATGAAAACGGACTCGCACGGGTGTTTGGTGAAGCTCCTCAGTATTTGGACAACGCCTACTTCGCCCGGGTGTATTGCTTGCTCGACGACCCCACCCCTGAGGTGTGCGAGGCGGGGCTGCCATTGACTTGGAGTCAAGGAGAAAATGCCGTCCGCGTCTGGCGGACGATGGGCACGGTCTCCGGAACTCCGCAATTTCATCTTTACGGAAACCCCATGCCCTCTGGAGGAAATTCCGAGCGTTGGTGGGCCGAGGATGGAACGTGGTCCAGCGAGGCCATTTTCACTTCTGATTGTCCATTCAATCCACCGATTCCGTGCAATGAAGACATCGACGGCGACGGCTTCATCGCCACGTCAGACGTCGTTTTGATGCTCACGGAATTTGGATGCAGTTCAGGGTGCCAGTATGACCTTGACGGGGACAACACCGTCGGCGTGACAGACCTGCTGATGGTGCTGAGCCGCTTCGGGGAAGCCTGCTGATCTTGCGCAGGCCTTGCTCTGTCTCAGGGCTCTCGCCTCAGACCAAATCGAGCAGCGAACCGACACCCAAGGGACGCTGCACTTCAAATCCTTCGCCGTGGGCAAATCCCGCGGGGCGACCCATCGACGTCGCCCGTCCCCGCACGTGATCCAAGAACTCGGGATTGCTGATCGGCGTGGCCGGTTCCGTGGATTGAGGGTCGTGGAATTGAGAACTAAATGCGAGAATGGCCTCGAATTTGGTGTCCAAATGACCGGTGATGTCCACCACCACATCGGGTTGCCTGTCGTGGTCTTGGATGTAGTGGTACACAGCACGGGGGCGCCACGCCGGCTCGGGGGTGCCCGGCTCGCCGGTCACCACCTTGGGCAGGCCAGCGAGGAAGGCCGCCCGGGCAACGAGCTCTGCACCCCGACCGTGGTCGGGATGGCGGTCGGAGAGGGCGTTTGCGAGCACCACAGTTGGACGAAGGCGACGGATGGCTGAAACGACCTTCATCAAGCTTTCGTCATTGATGTCGAAAAAACCGTCGGCCAAGCCCAGGTTTTCCCGGTGGACCAACCCCAAAATGTGGGACGAGGCCGCCGCCTCCTGGGCGCGAAGCTCAGCGGATCCGCGGGTCCCCAGCTCACCACGGGTGAGGTCCACCACAGCGCATCGCTTGCCCTCCAACGCCATTTTGGCCAGCGTGCCTCCAGCCGACAACTCCACGTCGTCGGGATGGGCGCCAAACGCCACGACGTCCATTGCGTCCACGTCGTACAAGTAGGTCGAATCTGCCATGGAACAAAGGTACACGGGAGGCGGAACGCTGCGCCAAAACGCCTCATTCTTAAAATTAATTCACTCATTCCCGAATCAATGCGTCTTATTCCACCTACCTTGAGACGGCGATGGTTGAACATCGCACCCTTGCAAGTGGTTGTTTTATGCACCCAATCGCATCTTCATGAACGCAGCATCCACTTCTTCCACCGACGAGGTTTTGGTCCTCGGAGCCGGCTTTGCTGGCCTCGCCACGGCGAGTTACTTGGCCAAAGCTGGACACCGCGTACGCGTCGTTGAACGCCACGACACGTTGGGCGGACGGGCGAGGAAGTTTGAAGTGGACGGGTTCTCTTTTGACATGGGCCCGAGCTGGTACTGGATGCCGGACGTGTTCGAACGTTACTTCAAGGATTTTGGAGCCGACGTGAACGAGGAAATGAACCTCGTTCGCCTCGACCCCTCCTACACCGTCTGGTTCGAGGACGGTCCGCTTGAAATCCCTGCCGGGCTCGATGCGTTGGCGGCCGTCTTCGAAAAAATCGAGGTCGGAGCCGGCCGGAAACTCCGCGAATTCATGGCGGAGGCCGAGGTCAAGTACAACATTGGCATGAACAAATTCGTGAACAAGCCCGCGCACAATGCGCTGGAGTTCGCGGAATGGCAAACCGTGGTCGACGCCACACGCCTGTCGCTGTTCACTTCCTTCAGTGCGTTTGCCAGAAAGCACTTCAAGCACCCCAAGCTTCTCCAAATCATGGAGTTCCCGGTGCTGTTCCTTGGGGCCAAACCCGAGGACACCCCGGCCTTGTACTCCCTGATGAACTACGCGGACACGTGCCTGGGAACCTGGTATCCCATGGGCGGAATGAACGAGATCGTGCAGGCCATGGTGCGCGTGGCGGAGCGGCAAGGGGTGATTTTCCAAACCTCCTCGGAGGTGGCGTCCATCCTCGACGACGGGGGACGCGCCTGCGGCGTCGTGTTGTCCAATGGCCGACGCATTCCCGCAACGGCGGTGGTGGCCACAGGGGATTACCACCACGTCGAGCAATCGTTGTTGCCCGCCAAGTGGCGGCGGTACGACGAAGCGTATTGGGACAAGCGCACCATGTCGCCAAGCTCGCTCCTGTACTATGTCGGCGTCGATTGTCGGGTGCCTGAGCTTCAGCACCACAACCTGTTTTTCGACACGCCGTTTGGTCCCCATGCGGAGACCATTTACGACAGCAACACCTGGCCGGACGATCCGCTGTTTTATGTCAGTGCGCCATCCCGCACCGATTCAAGTGTGGCGCCTGAAGGGTGTGAGAACTTGTTTTTCTTGATCCCTCTTGCTCCGGGCTTGGAGGAAGATGGCTCAGAACGCGACAGGTACTTTGAGGAGATTTTGACCCGATTGGAGAAGCACATTGGACGTGACCTGCGCCCCCACATCACCTACACCCGGAGCTTTGCCCATCGGGAATTCCAAGAGGAGTATTCGAGTTACAAAGGCAATGCCTACGGCTTGGCCAACACCCTACGCCAAACGGCGTTCTGGAAACCCAAGATGCGGTCAAAGCTTCCTGGTTTGCACTTCGCTGGGCAGTTGACCACCCCTGGTCCTGGGGTGCCACCCAGCCTGATTTCAGGTGAGGTGGCGGCCAGGGAAACAGGCCGTTATCTGCACAAGCTCGGGGTCCTTCCGAACGAAGCCACGTCGGTGGACCTTTCCGTTGAACATGAACCCGCCTTTGAAGGTTAACCACGTGTCATGGACGCCTTGAAACTCTACGATGAAGTGGCTTCGGAATGCGCGAAGCGGACGACCAAAGCCTACAGCACCAGTTTTTCGCTGGGCATTCGTTTTTTGGCCCCCTCTCTGAGAGAAGCCATCTACAACATCTACGGATTTGTGCGTTACGCCGATGAAATCGTGGACACCCTTCACGGCGATCAGCAGGCCGAGATGTTCCAGCGCTTCAAGGAGGACACTTACTGGGCCCTGGACCACGGCATGAGCAGCAACCCCATTCTGCATGCGTT
>Ga0163109_10001634_pt1 | contig 17701 bp, 10 predicted proteins | sample CRUFie1St13metaG_FD_108704 | JGI IMG/M metagenome (GOLD analysis project Ga0163109, IMG submission 108704) | Marine microbial communities from the Costa Rica Dome - CRUD Field 142mm St13 metaG | ecosystem: Environmental > Aquatic > Marine > Oceanic > Photic zone | place: Costa Rica: the Eastern... | reverse complement strand
TTTTACCAACAATAAATTCTAAAACAGGAGATTCTTCATTATCTAAATAAAAAGCATTAGAACTTCCGCTATTGTAATATGGATGATTGCTAGTTTTTGTATCTACTGTTACAATATAGTTTGTATCTATGTCATCTTCATTATTGGTGTCATCTTCATTATTGGGCGACACAGTAACAGATGTAATATCTAAAACAATCTCAGCATTTTCATTGTCTATAATCGTGATTGTATTAGACATAAAATTTGTAAGATAATTATTTGACCGATAATAGTAGTAATTACTAATAACAATATTGGGTCGCCACGATATTTGTAAATTACTATTGTTAGAATTATTTGTAATTAATTGTTCATTCTCCAAGAGATTATGATACGTATAAATGCCAAAATGTTCTTCAGAATTATCTTCAAATGTAAAATAAACAACGTCCTGAATTGCAAATGTTAACTCTGGATTGTCTTCTTCACTATCTATTACACCATTACGATCATATCCAGCAAAACGATATGTAGTATAGTCTTCGGAGTAATGCACACTTCGTGTATTAATACGAACATTAAGATAATAAGTTTGTGGTTCGCCTGACGCATCAGATGTTAGTCTATCATAATAAGTGTTTATACCCCAGTGATGGATGGCTTCGCCTTTGTTACTTTCATTATCGCTGTAGTACATTAGTTTACGAAACCCACCGCTATAACTATTATTTAATGTTTCAAATGTTAAATGACCAAAATCTCCTGCAACTGTTATATTAATATTACCATAATAGTATGTATAAGTATTTCCATCTGATGCAACGCCTTCTGTGGAATATAAGTAATAGCCGTCATAATTGAATAGATCTTCGCGATCTTTATTTAAAAATGCGATTGGATTATCATAAGGAACATTAAGAATAACAAAATTTCCTTTATCAAAACAATACTTTACTGGGTCGTTGCTAATATTGTTGCTAATATTATCAAATAAAACAACACCATTACTTACATCACAATTAATATACGAAGATACCTGATATATTTGACTAAAGCTACTATCAATAAAATCTTCTGAAAATGATATTGAACTACAATCTACCTGAAAGACGCTGGCATCATACGTTTGATACCAACTTTGGAATTCACTGGAAATGTCTATAAAGTTTTCACTGTACATTAATAAATTTTCTCCACCACAAAAACCGCTATTGTATTCATATATTGATACCTTTCCAAAATCTCCAAATACTTGAATAACTAGAGTATGAAAATAATAATCAAACATCGTCACTCCGTCTGGTCCAAGCCTTGTCTTTTTATAATGTTCTGAACCAAAATATTTAATACAATCTTCTTTGTTGTTATTTTGATCTTTATTTATAATAGCAATTGGACGATCTTCTGGAATATTTCTAATGATATACTGACCCTTATATAAACCATATACAATATCAGAATTATAACTACTATCAGCTATTGTGGTGTAACCACTGCTTGTATTGTATTGTACTGTATTGGAAGAAACGGTTGTATTGTTATTTAATGAAATTCTAGGTTGGTCATTTAGAGAAATATCATTATTACTATCTAAGTCGTAAATATCTGTACTAATATTATGAAAATATATTTCACTCTCAGGGTGAAGACCTACTATATTTCCAAATGACACGTCTTCGTATTCTTCCGGATTTACCAGAGAATAATATGCATATTTTTCATCGAAAAATAATACATCTTCCATTTCATTATAACCATAATTTATTCCGTAAATAGAACAAGACTCAAAATCTCCCAAGACCTTAACAATTAATGGGGTATAATAAAAATTATATGACCCGTCCAGTTCTCCAGTTTCATCTAAACCCTTCAAATAATGAGTTTCAACTTCTTCGTCGCTGGTACTATAAACCTGAATTAAGTTTTCCATAGATACGCCATGCGAATTAACCCCTTTATTAATCAGTGTTAATCTGTTTCCTTTGTTAATTGTCGGGAATTTATAATTTAATATATAATATCCATAATACATTCCATATGCGTTTTTTACAAGAGGAATACTTTTATACCAAGCAAAACTTACATAAGAAGGATCTGCAAGAATTTCATTATAACTTACTTCATAACTAATTAAGTATTTTGGCCCATTTTTTTCTACAGTATGTAAAACGCTTCTGTCGTACAAAGCATTTTCATATACATTATCTGATTCTGTGGTAAATATTGCATTGTTTGAATATGGAAGATTATAAGAATATTCTAAATATATTTGTTTATAAATATATCCAAAGTATTGAAACGATTTGAATGTAAGATCGGCTTTATTGTAAATATAAACAGTATAATAATAAGAAAGGTTTTCTGGAATAAATACAAGACAACTTCCCGATTCTCCCGGAGTTCCGACTCTATATAATCCACCAACATCTTCATGTACTCCTGATTGTCTAGAAAAAGACAATGTTGTTCCAAGATTACTTTCGTCTTCGAGATTAAAAATATATTTTTTACCTGGCGAAAGTTTGTATTTTTTTTTCATATTTTTTATAATAAGAGTTTTCTCACCTTGATTATGAGAAACAACACTACAATAAAATGTAAAGTCTGGATTTTCTACAATAGATTCTTCATATGCTTGTAATGCATTAGAAATGTCTTCAGCAGTTTCCTGATATATTCCAAGAAATTGTTCTTCACCGACAGTAAGGTTAATTATTATATCATAAAATGTTATTTGTATGTTTAATTTTTGGTCCATTGATACATTAAATGATTTTAATGCTGAATCATAATATCGCTTGTAAATATCATATCCAAGTGCGAATAGTAGCTTTTTATTTTCTCCATAGTCTCCTTGTATGATGACATTTAAGATTGATTCTGTTCCAGACGTTTTATAAGTAATAGGTTTTCTATTTTGTATCATCAAAGAACGTAACATTTTAGAAGACATATTTTGAGTCATTTGTATAGTCAAATTAATATATATACTTAAAAAAAATTGAATAATATAACTAAGTTAATTGAATAATACAAATTACCTGATATGACAGAAATTAGCAAACAATATCAAAAAAAAACCGATAAAGAGCATATTTTGGATAATCCTGATACTTATATTGGGTCAATTGAAAATGTAACACAAAATATGTATGTTTTTGAGAACAATTCTTCATTTATTGAAATAGACATGAATTATAATCCAGGATTATTCAAATTATTTGACGAAGGAATTGTGAACTGTCGTGATCATTATATTCGAATGCAATCTAAGGAAAATACTCCAGAAAATGAAAAAGTAACTCAAATTAATATTACAATTGAAAATGGTGAAATTACAATGTTCAATAATGGAAATGGTATTGATATTGAGGTTCACCCTGAATACAAAATATGGATTCCTGAAATGATTTTTGGACATCTTCGAACGTCCACTAATTATGACAAAAAACAGAAAAAGATCACAGGCGGGAAGAATGGGTTTGGGTTTAAACTTGTTTTGATTTGGTCAAAATATGGTTCAGTCGAAACAGTTGACCATAATCGGGGATTGAAATATTTTCAATCATTTGAAGATAATCTAAATGTTATTCAAAAACCAAAAATTACAAAATGTAAATCAAAGCCATACACAAAAGTAACGTTTCGTCCGGATTATGAACGGTTGCAACTACCTAATCTATCTCAAGAAATGGTAAAATTATTTCAGAGACGTGTTTATGATATTGCTGGAATCACGCCTAAAGATGTCAAGGTAAAATTCAATAATGAACTATTGAAAGTAAACGACTTTCAATCATATATCAAAATGTATTTGAATGAAGATACTAAGAAGAAATTTGTATATGAAAATTGTAATGAACGATGGAGTTATGGCGTATGCCTCCATAACGAACACAAGCATATTTCATTTGTCAATGGTATATTTACAAGCAAAGGTGGCAAACACGTTGAATTTATTCTAAACCAAATTACTAAAAAAATGGTTCAATATATTAAACAAAAAAAGAAAGTAGAAGTAAAGCCTTCTATCATTAAAGAACAATTGTTTATATTTGTAAATTGTTGTATTGAAAATCCAAGTTTTGATAGTCAAACAAAAGACTATTTGAATACAAGTGTTTCTAAATTTGGTTCTACGTGCGAAGTTGGAAGTAATATTATTGATAAATTGGCAAAAATGGGAGTTATGAATGCTTCTTGTGCATTGTCTGATATCAAGGACAAACAACAAGCTAAAAAAAGCGATGGTTCAAAAAATAAAAATATCAGGGGAATACCCAAACTTGTTGATGCCAATTATGCGGGAACAACAAAATCAAAAGACACTATGTTGATTTTGTGTGAGGGGGACTCGGCAAAGGCAGGTATTATTTCAGGACTTAGTAGTAATGACCGTAATTTCATCGGCGTTTATCCAATGAAAGGTAAGATATTCAATGTTCGTGGCGAAACACAAAAAAGAATCAATGATTGTAAAGAAATTAATGAAATTAAAAAAATTCTAGGTCTTGAGACCGGTAAAAGTTATTCAAATACAAACAATCTTCGTTATTCAAAGATGATTTTCATGACAGATCAAGATTTGGATGGAAGCCATATTAAAGGACTCTGTGTAAATTTAATGTCTTATTTATGGCCTTCATTGTTGGAAATTCCAAACTTTATTGGTTTCATGAATACTCCTATTTTGAAAGCTACTAAAATGCATAAATCTATCAACTTTTATAACAATGGAGAATATGAAAAATGGAAAGAAGAAAATGAAAATGGTAAAGGGTACAAGATCAAATATTACAAGGGTTTGGGTACGAGTACATCAAAAGAATTCAAAGAATATTTCAAAGAAAAAAGGCTTGTTCACTTTAAGTTACAAGAAAAAGATACAGAATTGATTAATAAAATATTCAATAAGACTATGGCAGATGAGCGAAAAGACTGGTTGAGTTGTTATAATCGTGATAGCCATTTAAGTTTAAAAAGCACAGAAATTAGTTATCAAGAATTTATTGACAAAGAGTTAATTCATTTCTCAAAATATGATTGCGATAGATCTATTCCAAATTTGATGGATGGACTTAAAATTTCACAACGAAAAATTTTGTTTAGTGCGTTCAAAAAGAAGCTTTATTCTGAAATTAAAGTTGCACAATTTAGTGGTTATATTTCAGAACAATCTGGATACCATCACGGTGAAGCCAGTCTGAATGGGGCTATTGTGAATATGGCACAAGATTTTGTGGGGTCAAACAACATTAACTTATTTGTTCCAAATGGACAATTTGGGACTCGCCTTCAAGGCGGTAAAGATCACGCATCCGAGAGGTATATCTTCACAAAACTCGCAAATGTTTCACGGTCTATTTTCCGGGTAGAAGATGACCCAATTTTAAATTATTTGGATGATGATGGTTTGCCGGTTGAACCGATATTCTATGTTCCAATTATACCGATGGTCTTGGTAAACGGTGCGATTGGTATTGGCACGGGCTTCTCTACTAATATTCCTTGTTTTAATCCAATTGAAATTATTCAGTATATTAAAAATTATTTGAAAGGAATCACAGAAAATAATATAACGCTCAAACCATATTATAGAGATTTTAAAGGCGCAATAGAGCAAGTAGACGATATGAAATATGCAACCAATGGTAATATTATTGTGAAAAATGATACAATTACAATTACTGAACTTCCAATAGGAACTTGGAATGAACCATATATTGTTTTCTTGGAAAAATGCTTAGAAGAAAAAAAATATGGTCTAAAAGATTACAAAGATTTGTCAACCGACAAAGTTATTAACATCACGCTCAAGTTCAATAATGATGTTAACTTGGACAATAAACAATCTTTGCATAATATTTGTCAGAAATTCAAATTAACAACCAATCTTTCGCTAACAAATATGTATTTGTTTGATGAAAATGAAAAACTCAAACACTATGTAAGTGCATACGAAATTATAGAAGATTTTGTTGAAACCAGAATAAAGTATTACAACATTAGAAAAGAATATCAAACCAAGAAAATGGAAGAAGAGTTAAAAGTGTGTTCTAATAAATACAAGTTTATTAGCGAAATTCTAGAAGATACTATTGATCTCCGAAGGAAAAAATCAAGTGAAATTTCAAAACTGTTACAGAGTAAAGAATACGATAAACACGAAAATAGTTATACTTATTTGACCAAAATGCCTATGGATTCGCTTAACGAAGAAAATGTTGAAAAACTGAAAAATGAACATAATAGAATTAACGAAAAGCTTAAGGAATTCTTGGGAAAAACTATAACACAAATCTATCAAGAAGAGTTAGATGCACTAGAACAAGAAATGAATTAGAAGAAATTCTTTAGCTCCATTGTTTTATCAATTGTTAATGATTTTGGTAGCTGCATTAAAGAAGGTGGACTAGAAATATCCTTCTTATATTTAATATAGCTCATTAATTCACCATAAACTTGTGGAACAGCATAGTTTAAAACTATTTTATTTAAATCATTTACTTGTCCTTCAATATTATCATTATGATACAAAGAATATTGTAAAAATACAGACCTCATTATAATTTTTAATTGGTCTGTATCTTGTATGTCAATTTTATATTTTTGTTTTGTAAGTTCGTATATTTGAGACCGCAAAGAATTTTGAATAATTTCTATGTTGTCCATTGAGAAAAATGTAATTGATAGCAATGAATTTTCTGTTAATCCTTGCATTGCGTTTGAATAATTTGTTTTTTCATTTTTGTCTATTTTGTCTTGAACAAAAAATGGCGTTCCATTTTCATTAGGAGACAAATCAATTCGCCCTACTGATGCATCTTTAAATGTATCATTTTGTTGATAATTTTCGTCAAAATCATTTCTTGCATAATTGTTCATATTTATTATATACAATATATATAATATTATTATTAATTTATAATGAACTTTTACAAAACTGTTTGTATGGTCGCTCTTGTAATATTAACAATTAGTTTAGCTTTGATTGGAAGCCTATTAATAAATTCTTCAAAAGATGTACAGTTTCCTCCAAATATATCAAAATGTCCAGATGGTTATACAATGGCATATGATTTTAATACTGATTCTACAAGTTGTATTAATACAAGTTCTGAAATAACAAGTGATTGTCAACAGGAGGATTTTGGGGACGCAAGTTATAATATGCCGGGAATTGGTTTAACAAGTGGGGCTTGTGCTAAGAAAAAATGGGCACAAAATTGTAATGTTGACTGGGATGGATTAACAAATAATTCTTTAATATGTCATACCACAAATCTTTAATTATATTTTTATTTTAAATTTTATATAAATAATTGATTTTTATTTATATAAATGGATTTTATATCAAAATACAATACTATTTATATCCACGGAAAGACAAATAGTGGGAAGACAACGAATACAATAAATTATTTAAAAAATAATAACTATGAATATCAGTATTGCTCAATTCAGAATATTAAAAACGAATCAGAATTTTTAGATCTTTTAAAAAACCAAAATATTTTTAATATGATGTCCTTGAATAAAAATGAAAGAGTTATTGTGATAGATAATATCGATTCTCTTCAAAATAATGATAAAAAAATTCTTGGCATCATTACAAAATATTTAAAAAAAGAGAACAAAAATAATAAACATACCAATTCTGTTAAATTTATATTTATTGGTATTAATTTTTACGATAAAAAGGTGGTTGAACTCGTTAATCTTGTCGACTACGTACATAACTTAGAAAATAAAGATTCATATACAGAAGTTGATAAGAATATTAAAGACACTTGTAAAGACCTTCTCACAAAAAATAATGTGGATTATTTTAAAATTTGCGAAAAGACAATTATATCACTTGTCTATCACGAAAATATTATATTTTATGCAATTCAAGATCCACAATATTATTATACTTTTCTCTGCAACTTTGTTAAAGGTGACTACTATGATCGCATTTCTTTTCAGCGTCAATTATGGCAGTTTGGAGAAATGACATTTTTTTTGAAAGTTATTAATAATTATATAAAATTTTTTGAAAAAAAATGGGATTCAAAAATAGAGTGTGATATTGTTTTTACAAAAATATTAACAAAATATAGCAATGAATATTCAAACCTTAATTTTATTATTAATATGTGTAACAAATTCAATTGTCAAAAAATAGAACTCATTCATAATATTATAAAAGGTAAATATAAAGAAAAATTACCACTCAATGAACAAAAACGATTAGAAAAAATATTATTGTGATAAATATATTTGTCAACCAAATGTATTTTCACCTGCATATTTTATATAAAGGAAACCATCACGGTCCTTTTCTTCATCATAAACGTTTGACATACACATAGATTGCATTGGAATTTGGTTGTTCACGAAAATAAATATTGCTTTTTCTGGAGGTAGTTTCATCCGTTTTCTTATAACATATACAAATTGACCAACCGTTAAGTCCCACGGAACTAAATATTTATTTTTATCTAAGTCAACGACGTCAGATGTTTCTTGTTTTTCTACAATAACAGGAATTCTTTCTGGATATTTAGTAATAATTTTTGTTGATTCTTTGCAGCGTTCTTCAAAGGTGTGATTTAGTTTGAACTCTCCGCAATCTGATGTACGAGACAAGTATGGATTACGGATTTTACTTACAATTTTCATATATATATATTATCTCCATTATTAATAATTTAAGAAATATTTGAATCTTTTAATTTTTCATTTAACATATCATTTTCTTCTTTTAACATATCATTTTCTTCTTTTAATTTTTTGTATGCATTGACTATATTTTGGTATTCTTGTTGCTTTGTAAGCAATGTAATATTTTGTTGTTGTAATTTTTTACATTCACCGTGTAAATACTTACATTCATTTGTCTTTGAAATTAAGTATTGTTTTAATTCTAATAAAGTTAGTTCTTTAGTTTTCAAATTATTTGGGTCGCTAGTGTCCCTGATATGAATACCTGATTTTTTATTATCTTGTTCTTTTTGTGCGTTTTCTAGTAGTTTTTTTCGCTCTTCTTCTCTTCGTGCAATTTCTTCTAAAACCTTGGGTTTGTTTTTTACATCTCCTGGTTCATAATCTTTTAAAAGTTCATTTATTTTACTTCCATAAAATGTTCTTAGTTCTTTATCTTGAATAAATTTTTTTATCTCAACTGAACTTTCTTTTACAAATTTATTATTGGCACTGATAAGCTTCTTTTTATCAAATGTATTTTGTTCATGAGAGACTACTAAAATAGTTTTGAATGTGTCGAACTGTACAAAAGGAATCGTATAATCTTTTAAAAAATGCTTTTCTTCGGCCAATACAGCATTGTCTTCATAAGAAGAATCTTTCAATAATTTGCGCTTAAATGAAAATGTTCCAGCAGTGGCATGATTCGGACCATAGGGTCCAAACTTATACATTTTATCCAAAACATTAAACCATAAAAACAATTCACTGCTCCCACCACAAAGAGTTTTTTTGTTTTGTGTAAGTTTTCTTACACTATGACTTACTCTTTCAGGTGGGTAATAGTCGTCATCATCCATATAGACTATAATATCTTCATCATTTTTAAAAGTACATTTTTCATGCATTAAGTTGCGTTTTTTTCCTAGATCCATTTTTTCTTCGTAATAAAAATATCTCACCGTTATATCTCCTAGCATAGATTTTGTCTTTTCGTCTTGAAAAATGTCTTCTACTTTATCTGTTCCATCATCAACAATAATCCATTCTATTTTATTATGAGGATAATCTTGAGCCTGCACACATTTTAATAGTCCTTCAAAGAAGGGTCTTCTGTTAAATGTTGGGGTACAAATTGATACATTTGGTAAATTATTTCCTGCGTTCTGTTTAGTACGTTTCTTATTTTTACCCATTTAATTAAAATAAGAAAAGTCTTTTATATTATCTATTAAACTTATTAATTATCACAATTCAGTTCTTTAAAATAATTATTAGTTGGTTTGTAAATCACTTCCATTACAATATACATAATTAGAATTAACAGATAGACCGATATTTCTATCCATTTATTTCGCCGAGAACCATAAGAATAACGATTCATCATGTGATGAATTAATATCATTGAGACAAGAAGTTTGATAATAGACGAATAATCCTTTATAAAACACATGTTATCTTTCATGTATTTGATACTTTCAAAACTTAAAGAAAATGCAATGCCAAAAATTGACATAAACGAACAAAGAAATGGCATAATAACTGGCAAGAATATAATAATTCCTATAATGGTCAAAAAAGCTACCCCAAATAGTTTGGCTATATTAAAATTGTCAAAAAATCCGACTTTTTGGTTACACCTCTTATCTGCAAATCCTTCCCTTTTCTTCTTTTTATTTTTCTTTTTATTCTTTCTCTTCTTCTTAGTTCCTCCGCCTTTCTTCTTTTTATTTTTCTTCTTCTTCTTTTTCTTCTTCTTAGTTCCACCACCACCACCACCAGCAGCAGCAGCAGCAGCACCTCCTGATTTTCCTGTTTTACGAATACTACCACTTTTAGATTTACCGCTTAATTGACGTTTAATATATTTCATAAATCCTGGGAAAAGTGCGGCTATAGTCATTGTTGCATAAGCAACAAGTGCTCCAAGCGTATAAATAATACCAAATAAACACACCAATTTAGTTATAATCTGATTTGTTAAACCAATATAGTTAAAATAAGACTTCAAACAATTGAATAAAGAGATTGGATATATAATAATAAGTAATAAAAGGGAAAATGTAATAAAAGGTGCAAAAATAGAAGAAACTATTCCGGTAAAAATTTCGTGCATTTTTCCACCGCCCTTATATGTATTAGCATAATTGTTAAGAATATTGTTTACAAAATCTTCTGCAATATTAATATTAGTTTTGAATATGCTATAAAGAAAAATAACCATTATTCCAAATGATAATTTTGACCCGGAAGAAGTAATGCCTTTAAAGAAACCATTATGTAAATTAGCAATAAATTCGTTATTTTTGAAAGAATTGTAAAACATAATATATGTAACCAATGAATACAAGCTCAACTCATCTTTACACTTTTCGCGATGCTCTTCCATAAACGCCTTTGCAGAACCATTCAGCCTCTCCATCTTTTCTGAGTGTGTAGTTCCGTTTAATTCCTGAATAATCCTTTTTGCGGTTGCTGGAAACGGTCCATTAAAAGAGTTTTCTTCTTCTTTTTTTTCTCCGAACAATATTGATGCTGCCGCATCTAATAAAGAATTGTTATTAGATTCATCTGTACCTTCATCTTCATCTGTGCCACCACACATCTTGTTAATTCTTTTATTTTTTTCCAAATTGTCGTGATATATTTTTATATTATCAAATACTGGCTCTATGTCACTGTCTGTTTGAAAATTTTGAATACTTAAGACATTGTGTTGTTCTTTTTTCTCAAAGTTATAAAATGCATATGGAAATCGTAGCGGATTGCTCGGATATAAGTAACAACTACTAATAAAAGAACGCATGCGCAAATGAGCAACTATGCATATAGTAAAAAATAGTAATACTAAATCTTTTGATAGAATCATCGCCGCTGATGACAAATTTTTTATTAAAAAATTTGGATTTATGTTAGCAAAAAGACTTCTTTTTTTTTTTTTTCTATATTCTTTACTTACAAGTAAATGTATTTTGTGATGTTCGCTAATGCTTTTAAACCTAGATTTTAAATAAGAAAGATCAAATTCATTTCTATTTATTTCATCGGTTATTAGTTTTGTATACTTAACAATATCGGTTCTATTATATTTTTTCACCATTTCTTCGTCATTTAAAATCTCATCAATTATATTTTCAAGATCTGTTAACGTCATACTGCCAGACTTTTTTTCTTTCTTTATTTTTTTTGAAAGTTCCGTTGTAATATCATCAAATTTTTTTTGATTAAAATTATCAATCATATTAAAATATAATATTATTTTATATTATTTATACTACCTTGCATATAATAATCCGCCATTTCCTGATATGAATCTTAAAATATTATATCGTTCTTCGAATAAGTGCATTTCATATGTGTATAAATATTGTGATTGATCTTTAGATACGCCTATAATTTCCCCATTTGTATCACAAATTGTAGTAAATGTTGATGATGGGTCTATTGGTGGTTCTATTGTTGTAATTTCAAACTCTATTTTTTTAAAGCGACTAAGATTTATTGCTCCGTTTGGTTGATATGTATCAGTAGTATCAGTTCCAAAATTATAACAATATAATCCTATATCATTGCTCATTTTAGACGCCCTATATGGTTCTAAATAATTATAGACCCCCGCCTCCATATTTGTTTCACGATATTTTCCATCGAATATAATTGCAAAATTTTGAAGTATATATTTTTGATTTTGTTGTGAAAATACAGGATTAAATAAATTATTCACATATTCTATTTCAGTAGCAGTTCCTTCATGATAATTAACATTTTCGGACGGAGAAACCGGCTCACTATATCCAGTAATATAAGCTGTTTCGCCAATTTCATCTGATGATAATAACTTATAAGGTTTTTCAATTGTTTGCCAATTTGTATAATTACTCCACTCATTTCGCTCAAAAGCATCGCTTCTTCGGTAAAACCACATCCATGAAGAAACAAGTGCGTTTGTATCAGTTTTTACTTTGCTTGCACCAGCTATATTATAATAGATATCATATTTTACATCTTTTATCAAATATTTTTGTTCATTTAAGGCAAAAACTCTGCTTTCTTCTTTCGTTAAAAAACAATAATTTGATATCAAATGAACGTCTGCATTCCAGTTTGTAATTTGATTGACATAATTTTCTTTACTTAAATCTATTGAAGGCGGTGGTTGAAGATATCGGTAAAGCAAATGTTTATCATTACTAAAATTAGGTTGTATTCTAGTAAATAAGTTCTCCACTTTGTTTGAATATGTTGTTGTTAAATCAGGATTTTCAATATTATTGATTGTAAACATTTCTTTTATTGGTTTAAGAGTTATTTCAATTGTAACCTCATTGTATTGTAAAGCGACTAAAGGCAATGACATTTGTGTATTGTTCATAAACCAAGGATTAAGAGGTACGTATATTTTTCGTCCCCTGATAGAAGGTTCTTGATCTGCGTCTCTATAAATGGCATTAGGATAATTATTAACAAAATCGCTATTATAACGCTCTGGACTGTGTAATTCTTCAATATTACCAGTCATCACATCAAACATTTTTTTTTTATCTTCACTGTAGTCACGTTCCGCGACACACCGAATATATTCTCCTGGATATTCTTGAATTAATTGCGACCCAATCATTACTTTTACAGTTTTGATTAATGATGTTCCTATGTTATTAATCCATTTGAAATGGTATGGTTTCCACAAATCTCCGACTTCAGTTGGTGCCCATATTGGACTCCAAATATCTGGTAATGTAAAGCACAAATAAGAATCTAATAATAACTCAGCATTTCTTGGTATTTTAAATATATATACAGAATCATTGGTCGGATTAATGTCGCGCGTTCCTTTATAGTCTAATCTAAATTTTTGAATACCAAAATTTGTATATTTCACATAAACGCTTTTAAAAAATGTCTTTTTTGGATTACCATTTAATATTATATTTTGATTTCCATATGCTATTAAATTTAACAATCCACCTGGCATTATTTATTATTAATATTATAGGATATTTATTTTAATTTTTTATTTATACATATATTTTAAGTATGCAAGAATTTTTACAAAAACACTCTCCAATTATTGTGTTTTCATTTTTAGTGTTTGTCTTTATATTATACATTTCAGGAAAAGTTAAATTACGAAAAAAAAATTGCGAAATTATTAAAGAAAATAAGCAAGAATTTACATTTTATTCATTTAATGAATTGAGAAACGCGAACTATTTCAAGACCGGAACTTCAAATAACTACAATTGCAAATTAAAAGATTTTTATTTTAAAAGTGCATATAATTGTTTTAGTAGTGGAAATTTCAAAAACGATTTTATTGATAAATGTGCGGTTAATAATTGTGCTGATTCTGGTGTCAGATTTTTGGATATGCAAGTATTTTCTTTAAATAATCTTCCAATTATTTCTGCTAACTGGAATAATAATCATTTTCAGAAAACTGCATATAATCATATAGATTTTCAAGATTCCATGAAACACATTAGAAGAAAATTTTTGAATAACGTAGACTATGGGAAATTGAATGATTTTCCTTTATTTCTCCATTTTAGACTCAATTGTGCTTCTTCTCTTATAGATGAAAAATCAGAAAATAAAAGAACATTTTACAACAAAATTCACGATATATTAATAAAAGAATTTGATAGAAATTTATTTACAAAAAATCAGAGAGTCTTTTACAAAGATTATGATGATTCGCGAGAACAAATTATTGCAAATTTACCAATAGAATCTTGTCAAAAGAAGGTTTTTATATTTATTACATTAAATGACAACAGTAGCACTAGTGAAAATTTCAAATTGAGTAGACTAAATCAAATTACTGATTTGTTATCAACAAGCGAACAAAGCCTTGTTATTGTACGTTCCAACGAATTAGCTGAAGATAATTTTGTCTCATTTAGAAGTCTAACGAAACGCAAAATGGTAGCATCTCTTCCTGAAATTGGTTACATAAAGAATAATAATTATGACTTTTCAAATGCGGCTACTAATGGTGTTCAATTTATGTGTATGAATTTTCAACGGTATGATTCTATGTTAAATTTGTACAATGATTTCTTTATTTCACAAATCGGTTCATCGTCACAAAGTGTAACTTCACCGATGATAAAAAAACCTGATATATTACTTAATACATTAGGTAATTCAAGTGAATCATTTTTTATTCCTAGTATGACATACAAAATAATGACAGACACAAGACATTGTTATGACTCATCTGCAAACGAATCAGACCCCGTTATTTGTGAGGATATATCAGAAAATAATTATAACTTGTTCAATATTTATCAGAGTCCAGATAATGTGAATAACTATTATTTAAAAACAAGTATTCAAGGGCAAATTTGCGAACTTGATAATAATCTTATTTATTGTGATTTGAATGCTCCAAGTAATAAAAGTTATTTTAATTTTACACGAACTGGTGCGGACACTTTTAAAATGAGTAATGCTTCAGAAAATCATTTTTGTAAACTTAATGATAAAAGTGAAATAGAATGTAGTGATTCCGTTAAACAGTCTGATGCAATAAACTTTTCAATTACAAAAACGCTTCTTTAATTTCTGTTGTTATATTAATTAATGAACTCAGATTATTTGAATCAATCTATCAAATCGAATGATTTAGAGCGTAAAAAAATACAAAAAAAACGTCATGTTAATGACAAAATACTTAACATTGTTCGTCAATTTATTATAGATAAAAAACTAGTTTGTTATGGAGGAACTGCTATCAATGATATATTGCCTAAAGAACAGCAATTCTATAATTATGAAACAGACATACCTGATTACGACTTTTTTTCACCAAACGCAATAGAAGATGCCAAAGAATTAGCAAATCTTTTTACAAAAGAAAATGTGCATAATATAGAAAGCAAAAATGCATTTATTTATGGAACTTATAAAGTTTTTGTAAACTTTGTAGCTATTGCTGATATTACACAAATAGACAAAAAGTTCTACGAATATTTATTAAAAAATAATATTCAAAAAGACAAGGTCATGTACACACCACCCGAATTTTTGCGAATGAGTTTACACCAAGAACTTGCTCGCCCATTAGGCGATATTTCCAGATGGGAAAAAATATACTCTCGTCTACGCATATTAAACAATTACTTTCCAATTTTATCAAAAAACAAGCTTAAAACGTATTATGAAGAAAAACTAGACTTGACAAAGATTGAAATGAAAGAAGTCTATCAACAATTATTTGACCATTTTCGTAAAAAAAATATGGTTTTCTGTAATTTTGATATTACAATCCGTCTTATGCATAAATATATGAAGATCGGATTGAAATACAAAAAAGATTTTACCGATATTTTTATTGTTTACACGGATAATTTACCTAAAGCTATCAGAGAATTAAAAGACAAAAATATTGAAGGATTAGAAATTAAGAAAATCAAATCAGTCTATAAATTTGTCGGGAACTATTGTTATTTATACTATAAAGGAGAAGTAGTGGGAATTATCTTTGCGACTAATTCTTGTCTTTCATATAACATTGTCAAGCACAAGAAACGTGAAATACGGGTTGGAAATATTGACACATTATTGAATTTATATTTCACTCTTTTATTGATCAATGATATTCCATTAAAGAGAAATATGATAAAGGAAGTTATTGACAAATTACAATATGTAGTCTCTCATTATAAAGAGATTATTGAACAATACGAACACATTTCTGCCATACCAGAAAAACTGAAACGATTTAATTTGCCTTGTTACGGAAAACAAGAAGACAAAGAAGATGTATTGAAAGAAAGAACGTCTAAATACAAAAAGTATAGTAAAAACAAGACTTCAAAAGAATTTAAAAAGTGGTTCTTTAAATATTCACCACGAATCAAACAAAAAACGCGTAAAAAGAAAAAGTAAACTTAGTGGGGCAGTGGCGGCCTGGAGCGTCGCAAAAAAATTTCCAGTCGTGCAAACGACACCCTATTCCAAAGCCACTGCCTGAATCCAAACCCATAAAAATAGTAGTTTCAGCTCACGGTGCCCAATTATCACTCCCATAAAGAGAAAATTAGAATTTTACATTATTTCGGTAATGGATTAACTTATGACGGAAGAAATATACCCATTAAAAAGATAGTTTTGATGTTATAATTATATAATTATATAATCAAATATATAAATATATAAATATATAAATAAATATATCATATATAAATTTATCATATAATGTTTAACTCGGGAGATATAATAAATAATTTTATAAAGGAAAATAAAATCAAATCAATAGTAGATTATGGTGTTGGAGATGGTAATCAATTAAAATTAATTAATACTGAAAACTTGAAATATACTGGAATAGATGTAAGTGAATTTATTATATCTAAATGTAAAGAACAATTTAAAAATGACAAAACAAAGTCATTTATTCATGTTGATAATATAGATAATAAATTAAAAGGAGAGTTGGTATTAAGTTGTGATGTAATTTACCATTTGATTGAAGATAGTGTATATGAGGAATATATGAATAATTTGTTTTCAATGAGCAATAAATATGTTATTATTTATGCACCAAATATTAATTATGATCAAGCAACTCATGTTAAAAAACGTGAGTTTATTGAATATATTTTTGATAATTATACTACATTTAATTTAATAGAAAGAATAAAAGGAAATATAGAATGTCATTTTTATATATTTCAAAAAAATGATACATATATACCAACTATTTCAAAAAATATTTTACAAGTAACAAAAGTGAATCCTGTTAATAGTGACATTGTAAATAGAATTAAAACTATTCTAAACGGCTATAGTTATTATTGGTTTAATGATAAAAATATGTATAAATATATACAAGATAATCAACTAGAAGAATTTCCTAATATAATAAATCATATTAAATCATTAACAAAAGGACAACATAAAGCAGATATTTTTAGATATTATTGGTTATATTTAAATGGTGGGATTTTTATGGACGATGATTTAATGATAGAAAAAGAAATAGATTTTAAAAATAATACATTTGTAAGTGTAAAATCATATCATA
>Ga0163109_10001631_pt1 | contig 17714 bp, 17 predicted proteins | sample CRUFie1St13metaG_FD_108704 | JGI IMG/M metagenome (GOLD analysis project Ga0163109, IMG submission 108704) | Marine microbial communities from the Costa Rica Dome - CRUD Field 142mm St13 metaG | ecosystem: Environmental > Aquatic > Marine > Oceanic > Photic zone | place: Costa Rica: the Eastern... | reverse complement strand
GAACTGCTGGAGATTTTGGGGGTCAAGACACTTCGCCAGTTGGGTTCGATGAAATGATTACCCGGTTATCTCTCATGTAAAAACAAAAGGCCCAGCACTATTCCCGCTAAGCCTTTGATTTACGTGCCGCACCGGGGATGCAACCAAACTTGTATAAGGTTGTTTATTATCAATGGCTTATTGACGTGCTATTTTGGAAAAGCGGTCCCGAAAGCGCGAACCAGTTCTTTTTTGTAAATTGACACACCGTAGTGTCAATCGCCACGGATAATGCTTGACTTCCCGAATAAGAAACCACAACAGAGCTAAACCCTGCTATTTTTACTTCCTGGCTACATTTGTAAAAGGACTTGACAGGTATCTTTTTACCAGCAGGTATAACCTCCATCGACCAAGACTACTGAGCCTGTCATGAGACTTGAGGCATCTGAGGCTAGGAACTGAACTACAGAAGCAACTTCATCTACTCGTCCCATGCGCTTCATGGGAGTCCCACCAATCCAATGACGCGACAATTCAGGATCATTATGCACATGAGCAATAAGCTTTGTTTCGATGTAAGTAGGTGCCACGGCGTTAACTCGAACTCCACGATCGCCCCATTCTCCAGCTAAACAACGGGTTAAGTGGTGTACTGCTGCTTTGGAAGTATTGTATTGTGCTTGCTCTTGGGGACGATTTGAGATTTCGCCCGACATCGAGCCAATATTGACAATAGAGCCGCGGCCCGCTTTGAGCATCTCTTTTCCAAATGCCCGACAACACCAAAAGAGACCATTCAGATTTACATCAAGCGTCGCATGCCAAACTTCATCCGCCATATCTTCTGCCGGTTCGAATGTTTTGCCGATTCCTGCATTATTTACTAACACATCAACCTTTTTATATCGGTCGACAATCTTTTTTACAGAAGAGTTCACAGCGCTTGAGTCTGTTACGTCGAGCTGCTCCCAGTCTACCTGGTAACCGGACTTAGTAAGCCTGTTAGCTGCGCTTCGTGCTGCTTCCTTATCTACATCGGCGATTAACACCGCAGCTCCAGTTTCCGCTAAAGCTTCAGCACACGCGAGACCAATTCCAGTCCCTGCCCCAGTGACAACCGCAAGACGATCCTTCATAGATAATTTTTCAAGATACATATTGTTCCTTAACCATTTTTGTTTTGGCAATTGACCGGGGCTACTCAATTCGGCAACAGTCTCTACCTCAAAGAGAAATAAATACTTAAAAAAAAACCTAGCGCTCACTTCCATTTGTTTGTATATTATACATACTATAAACCTGTCAATTCAAAACAACTAAAGGGCACAATGACGGGCGCAATTGTAATGCAACAAGAAAAATAATCTCAGATCATAGGTATTGAGCAGTTTGCAAATTATGAAATCCGCTTTAAGTAATTATTAGTAGCAAATTTAAGTAATTATTAATAGCAAAGTAGATCAAGGATGGCACCTTAAATGTCAACTCCACAGGCAGTAAGACACATAAACGAAACTCGCGCTTTAGAAGCGCTCAGACGGAACGGACCGATGAGCCGCGCGGATCTAGCTCGAGAGCTATCTGTTACTAGATCAACAGCCTCTTCTACAGTAGCATCCTTGATCAATCTGGGAATGGTGTCTGATGAGACAAATAGTGCGAAACGAATTGATCCGCAAAAGAGAACTGGCAGACCCAGCACAAACGTTTTTCTCGACCCGAACTATGCAACATTCCTTGGGGTAGAAATCGGTGTCGGTCGGGGAACAATCGCAATAGTCGACTTTGCTGGAGAGGTCATTGCTTTAGAAGAGTATCAATTCAAAATCGATGATGCTACACCCGCTAAGGTTGCGGGCTTAGTCGCAGATGAGGTTAACCAGACTTTTTCCAAGCTAGGAGACAAGCTCAAACCCGCTTCAGGTGCAATATCAATTGCAGCTCTTACCGACACTAGTGGGCATTTAGTGCGCTCACCTTTCTTAGACTGGTATGATATCCCTTTTCTGGAAATAATGCGGTCTGCGCTGCCAGAAGTTGAGATATTGGGTATAAAGAATGATGCAGACGCATTTGCGGCAGCGGAAATGCATTATTCGACTAAGAATGATCGTGAGAACGCAGTATACCTTTTGCTTGACACTGGAGTTGGCGGTTGCTCAATTGTTGATGGTAAAATCCTAAGGGGTCACAATGGTTTGGCCGGGGAACTAGGACACATTATCATTGGGGACGCAGGATCTGCGATCGATGGTGATACCGTTGTAAATGGTTCATTAGAAAGTTACATCGGACGACAAGCTTTGTTCAAACGTCATCAAGAATTAGGCGGAAGCGCTAATAGCATTTCAGAACTACTCACAGCTGCTGATAAGGGACAGAGCTCAGCAATAGAGGCTCTTAATGATTGGGCAAAATATTTTGGCAGGGGAATTGCATCTATAGTGAGCATTTTAGCACCAGAAGATATCGTCATCTCCGGCCCTCTTGCTCCAGTTTACATCCGAAATGAAGCCCTCGTACGTGACAGCCTTGCATCGAATCTTGTGTCTGGGTCGCACATTCCAAATTTTAGAGTTTCAAATCTTGGACGCAATGCACCGGCAATTGGTGCAGCCTTGATCGTAAATTTGGAACTTTTTAATTACAACGAAACAATTCTATTTGGTAAATAATACCCTAGATACACCAAGCCGTCCCGGTTGCTTACAGCAGAGCAAATATTTAGGTGAATTAGCCTTGAAATTTATTGATACAACGGGCAACCAAGAGATATATGTCTACCCAGCAGATTTCTAATTTAGAGAGAGCAGTTCTATGCAAGCTTTTTACGTATGAGGTCGTGAAGCCTGATTAGATCTGCGGCAAAGCCACGGATGCCAGAAGCTAGTAATTCTGTGGCCATAGCATCTTGGTTCATTTCCCATCGGAACCCAGCCTCATTAATCTCAATTGCAGCTTCCGGTTGGAACTTATCAGGCGATAAAATACGTTTAACAGGACCGAAATTAGATTTAAGACCTTCTAGGATTTCAGGTGCGACAGTTAAACAATCACACCCAGCGAGGGCTTCTACTTGACTTTGGGAGCGGAAGGACGCACCCATAACTACAGTCTTCACATTATTTGCTTTGTAGTAGTTATAAATTTCACGTACCGAAATGACACCAGGATCCTGTTCAATTGGATAAGACGAAACACCGTTAAGTTTTTGACACCAATCCGTGATACGCCCAACAAAAGGTGAGATCAAAAATGCCCCAGCATCGGCACATGCAATGGCCTGCACCTTGTTAAATATTAGGGTTAGATTGCAATCAATACCCTTCTGTTGCAAAATTTTGGTAGCTTGAACACCTTCCCAAGTCGCAGCTAACTTCACAAGAATCCTCTCACGTGGTATATTTCGACGTTCATAGTCAGCTATTATAGATTCGGCTCGCGCAATCGAACCATGAACATCGAACGAGAAATCTGCATCAACCTCAGTAGAAACACGACCGGGCACTATTTCCACTAATGCTGCCCCAATGGACACTGCTAGACGGTCAGCAATTGCTCTAACGCGGTATTCCTCGCTGAAATTTTGACCTTCTCCCCAAGCAATAGCTTCTTGAAACGTCTCTTCAAATTCTGGAATAGAGACAGCCTTAAAAACTATTGATGGGTTTGTAGTACAATCAGTGGGTCTTATTCGACGCACCGAAGCAATATCAGCGGTATCGGAAACAATTGTCGTCATGGCACTGAGGGCGCTAAGTTTTGTTATCATATCGGATCGTCCCTCATAGGAGCGTAATGTGTTTCAGTGTAAATGCACTATGGCCTACTAACGCCATTGTTGATGGTGATATCCGCGGGTCGCGAGCTACGCAGTACTAGGCGAGCATTTATAAGGTCGTTTCCTTCCAGCTTGACCCTGATCTCTTCTTCTGAAAGACCAAAAGCTTTCCACCGAGCGAAGAGCCGCTTTTCCAACTCTTGCTCGGGCACCTTCAGAAATACAGTTAGGTCAAAAAAATTTTGAAGCGGTATCCAGCTTGGATCATCAAGGAGCAGGTAGTTACCATCAGAAATAATAAGCCTTGCCTCCGGCTTTATAATCCGAGCACCAGCTCTCGCAATCTCAATAGATCGATCAAAAACCGGAACAGCCACTTCATCCCCGTTGTCCTGCACAAGTCGTGCGAGCGTTGTAGCAAAGCCCTTTACATCAAAGGTATGCGGTGCCCCCTTGCGCGAACGATCACCCCGAGCGTTAAGGACTATATCGTCAAAATGAAAACCGTCCATAGATAGCAAATCACTATGTACGCGCCCACTTAGCTCCACTTGCAACGCCTCCGAAAACGTACTTTTGCCCGCACCTGGAGCACCAACAATCGCCACGATTCTGCGGGCTTTACTTTGTGTCTTGGCAAGATGCTCGGCGAGGCTTACAAGGTCTAATTTTTTTTTCACAAAAGTCGGCTCCTTTCTGCCTGCCTTTCAACTTCCTGAGCAGCCTTCAGCTGTGCCTTGGTGTACATGAGAGCATGTGTTGCAAGATCGAAACCATCTTCCCACAGGTTGCGCCAAATCGCGAGGATGCCTTCAAGTGGTTGACCAACAACTTTGGACGAAAAACTTTCAAAAGTGATTGGCCCCGCATATTTAGCTTTTACCAACGCTCTGAAAACACTTTGCAAATCTATAGAACCTGTACCCAAATAACCGCGATGACTGTCACCCGTGTGGAAATAGCCAAGGTATGGAGCAGAATCTATAATTGCAGATGAAATATCGGATTCCTCGATATTCATGTGATAAACGTCAAGATGCACTTTAACGTTTGAAGCACCGACTAGTTTGCACATTTCCACCCCTTGAGCAGCGGTGTTGCAGATGTTGGTCTCATATCGATTAACAACCTCTAATCCTAGCATTATGTCACTTTTAGCCGCTTCCTCCGCTACCTCGCGTAAGATCTCTGCGGATCGGGCGATACCCTCCTTCGTGGGTTGCACGAAGTATTTCCCAAAGCCCGAGTATAATATTCCCTGGATAGATTTACCCCCGCAATCTCTACAAACTGATACTGCATCTAAAAGAAGAGATTTCCCACGTTTTTCCTTAGCCGGATCACAAGAGGAAATGTCGGAATCAAAACCTAAACCCATCGAAAATGCAATACCAATACCCGCTTGCTCGAGTAACTTTGAAGTTTCGTCAGGATTGATCGATGACGGATCAAGAGATGGAGCTTCGATAAAATCGAACCCAACCTCCGCACTATTGTTTATCGCTCGCGTCGCTTGTTCCTTAGTCCAACCATGCTCCCAGACGTGTGCGTGCACTCCAAGCTTGTTCATAGTTCTAGTTCCTTATCTATAGTTCAAATTGATTTACTTGAATCTGAGTATGCAAAGTTTGACAAAGTTTGTAAAGTATACAAACATATTTAATCATGTGCTGATTCGAATTAAATCAGCGCGCCAATATGGAAGGAAAAATTATGAAACACTGTTTAAAGAAAATTACGACCTCCGTCGGTCTAGTTACCTTTTGTGCTGGCCTCTCACATGCTCAAGACATAGATTGGGGGAAGGAGTTAGGCGACCACTCTGGTGTAACGCTAAATGTTCCTATGATCACCGACCCTTTTATCGAACCTTTGACAGACTTATCGGCAAGGTTTGAGCAAGTTGCAGGTGCTAAGGTTAACGTAGATCCTTTTGGATACACCACTCTTCACGACACTGAACTACTCAAATGCTCGCAGAAATCCGCAGATATGGATGTTATGGGCATTGATGCCATCTGGATCGGCGAATTTGTTGAAGCAGGTTGCCTAGAAAACCTTGAAGATCGAATTGCCGCGGATGACGATGTCGTTAAATGGGATGATTTTACTCCCGGCTTTTCTGCGCAAGCCATATGGGAAGGAAGCCGTTATTGTGTTCCAATCGGCGCCTATTATCAATTACTATTCTACAGAAACGATCTTTTCGAAGCTGCAGGTAAAAATCCTCCTAAAACATTCGATGAATTGGAAGAACTTGCTGCATTTTTCACGGATAACCCAGACTATCCCGGTATAAAAGGTTTTGTAACGAATAATGCAAGAGGCGTTGCAGCAGGCCAAGAGTTTTATCAGTGGTTACCTAGTGCAGGTGGTAAAGCATGGGCTAGTAATGAATTTGGTGCAACACCAACCGAAACCTATTCAGATCTTACCCCAACATTTGATGGTGCCGCAGTAGATTTAATCAAATTTCTTAAAGGTATGATGGCATATGGTCCAACGGGCGTAGAAGGTTTTGATTGGGATCAAAGAGGTGCGGCGTTTGCATCTGGCAATATCGCAATGACTAACATGTGGTCAGTAAGAGCAAACCTATCCAATATCCCTGAGACAAGTAAAATTGTTGGAAAATTTAGTACCACGCAATTCCCGCACGCTGAGGGTGCACAATCCAGACCTCCAGCCGGTGGATGGATACTCTGTGTCAACAAACACTCTAAGAATAAGGATGCCGCGTGGGATTACATCAAATGGGTCACTAGCCAGGAAATACATGCTGAATATGCTCGCGCTGGTGGACCTCCTAGCCGTATATCTACGTTCAGTGACCCAGAGGTCCGCGAAAATTGGCCTTGGACCGATGATCTGTTTATTTCCTCCGAAGCAGCATTCGCAGAAGTACGGCCTCGCCATGCCGCAACAAGTCAGATGATCGATATAGTAGGTATAGAGGTCAACAAGGCTCTGATTGGTGAACAGTCACCAGAAGAAGCAGTTGAAGAGATCAATTCCAAGCATACGAAATTGCTGCGTCGCAGTGGTTTGCTAGAATAAGTTCATTTAACGCTTTCTCCAACTGAGGCGGTGCATTAGCATCGCCTCTACGTGATGATCTACCGCAGATGGACGTATAAAATGCTAACAAAAAACGAAGAATTTTCGACCCAAAAAGTACGAAGTACGAAGAAACATTTTTGGAGCAGTGATAAGTTTCAGCGTATAGCTTTTATTCTACCTACAAGCATCTTCCTTTTGTGTCTTACACTTTTCCCGTTCATCTACTCCGTCTATCTAAGTTTATATTTTGTAAAAATGACTAATCTCTCCAAGAAGTTTTATGCAGGCTTCGAAAATTATGTCGATTTATTTAATGATAGTTTATTCACAACCGGTATTAAAAACACAGCCTCCCTGGCAGTCACAACACTAACTCTCGAAATCATTTTAGGATTTTTTATTGCACGTATTCTTTTTGAACTATCCAACAAACGGGGCATAAACGTTCTTCGCTCTGCTTACCTAGTTCCAATTATGATAACGCCCATAGTAGTTGGTGTGACTGCAAATTATATTTTCACTCCTCAACAAGGTATTGCAAATTATCTGCTTGGTTCAGTAGGGATAAATCCCATCGGCTTTTTTGGTATACCCATACCTGCAAAACTTACTATTCTAGCTGTGAACGTGTGGCAATGGACACCATTTATGGCACTGTTGATACTAGCTGGCCTTACTTCAATACGACAAGATATAATCGAAGCCGCAAAAGTCGATGGCGCGAAGTGGTATCACATAATGTTCTGGATTGAGATCCCATCAATTCTTCCAATTGTGCTTTTAGGAATCACCCTGAGGTTAATTGAGATACTACGGTTCTTCGACATCATATACATAACAACTCGTGGTGGTCCTGGCGACAATACAATGGTTATGACGCTTTACACATACCAACAGGGTTTTCGATACTTTCATGTAGGTTTAAGCTCTGCATCAGCCGTCGTGATCTTATTTGTTTCCATTGTCATCACAACCTTCGTCGTTCGGTTCTTGAGAAAGGCTGAAAATAATGCGTGATAGTAAAAGTAAAACCACGATCTTGTACGGCCTCACTTTAGTAATAACGGCCTTTTCAGTCCTCCCAATTCTTTGGATAGCAGCCGGAGCATTTAAATCTGATATTGACATGATGACCCTGCCGCCGGTTTCACCAGATTTAACAGATTGGTCATTGATAATTGAATTTGTTGCTGAATATTATCCTTTTATTTTTAATTCTCTATTTGTAACAATCGGATCAACCATCTTCTGCCTCCTATTAGCGGTGCCTATGGCCTTTGGTTTGGTTAACTTCAAGCTACGGGGAGAGAACCTTATAGCTGATTGGATCCTTTCTACTCGGATGATGCCGCCAATTGCTGCCGCCATTCCCCTTTTTATAATTTTTAATGGTTTAGGCATGGTTAACTCTCGGACAGCTCTTCTAATTGCATACACAGGCTTTAATTTGCCATTTGCTATCTGGGTAACGATGACATTCATACGCAAAGTCCCCAAAGAATTAATTGAAGCCGCCCGGGTTGAGGGCGCAACGTGGTTCGAAACGCTACTGTATATTGTGGTTCCGGTCAGCCTTTCTGGAATTGCGACCACTGCAACCTTCGTTTTCATTTTCGCATGGAATGAATTCTTGTTGGCGCTATTTCTGAGTGGTCAGGAAACACGAACACTTCCCGTGGTGATTTCATCTTTCGTTGGTACTGGACGCATTTACTGGAGCAACATTGGAATTGCTACCCTGATACAATCTATTCCCCCAATAATTTTTGCGTTCGCCATGCAACGCCATATCGTCTCCGGAATGACGATGGGGGCTGTAAAGGACTAAATGTCTATCTATTGCTTTGAATAAGGAGGAAGTAAGGTATGGCTAAGATCACTCTCGACGGGGTTGAAAAAGCCTTCGGTTCAATCAGTGTCATTAAAGGTATAGATCTAGAAGTCGAAGACGGAGAATTCATCGTTTTCGTTGGGCCGTCTGGTTGTGGAAAATCAACGTTACTTCGTATGATATGTGGCCTCGAAGAAGTGACTAAAGGGACAATCACAGTGGACGCTACAGACGTTACGGATCTACCGCCCTCGGATCGACAATTGGCGATGGTATTTCAAAGTTACGCATTATATCCTCATATGACTGCTCGAAAAAATATTGGTTTTGGTTTAAGAATAGCAGGCTTCGACAAAGCAACAGTGCACAAGAAAGTTCTTGAAGCCGCTAGAATGCTTGAGATTGAAGATCTTCTCGACCGCCGCCCTCGAGATCTTTCTGGCGGACAACGGCAGCGTGTCGCCATTGGTCGCGCTATTGTCCGCTCACCGAAAGCATTTTTATTTGATGAACCGCTCTCCAATCTTGATGCTGCACTGCGTGTACAAATGAGAAAAGAACTCATGAACCTTCACGAGACTATCAAAACAACAATGATTTACGTAACCCATGATCAGGTCGAGGCAATGACAATGGCTGATAGAATAGTAGTTCTCAGGGATGGCGAAATAATGCAAGTAGACGGACCTACTGATCTGTATCGTAAGCCCAAAAACATATTTGTCGCTGGATTTATAGGATCTCCCACGATGAACTTCATTCCTGTAAGCAGTTCTAAAGGCTCACTGTTATTAAATAACACAATGCCGCTTCCGTACAAACATTTAAGTTCTGCAAAGCTCCAACAGGCTGCAAAACTTGGAATTCGACCAGAACACCTAGAGATTTCACCTAAAAGTGGTCTCTGGAAGGGCGTGGTAAAAATGATCGAAGAGCACGGTAGCGAAGAGTTCTATCAGGTCAAGGTTGAGGGACTTACTCAGCTTTTGGAAGTTAGAAGCAGTGGGACAGACTTGTTGAGAAAAGGAGATAATGTATGGTTATCTCCCCAAGTAACAAAATCATTTATTTTCGATGAACAGGGAAATACAATTTACTGATACTGCTCTGATTTCAAAACACGCCTATTAATTACTTTACTAAGTGTAGAGACAGATAACTTGTTAAAAAATTCATGTGTCGGGTTAACTGTAAATAGATACGAGTAACCAGAGGTTCACATGAAACCTTTTGAAACGTGAGAAGGCTAATGTTGGCAGAAGAACAAGTCAATATCGGGGTGTTGGGTGCTGGTCCAATCGCGCAATTTGCCCATTTTGAGGCTTGTCAAAAAGCATTCAACGTAAATCTGTATTCAATATGTGATGTGGCCGAAGATTTGTTAGAAAGAGTGGGCTCTGCTTACGCTGTAAGTAATCTTTACCAAGATTACTCCAGCATGCTGGCAGATCCAAATTTAGATGCAGTAATTATAGCAACCGCGGACGAGTTCCATATCTCGGCAAGCCTAATGGCCCTCGAAGCTGGCAAGCATGTTCTCTGCGAAAAACCTTTGGGGACTTCTGTGGACCAGATTTTATCACTTAAAAAGGCACAACAAAAATCGCAGAAAATAGTACAAGTTGGTCACATGAAGCGTTTTGACCCAGGCATTCAATCGGCGCGAAATTTCATACAAACCGAAATGGGTGAGATTCAGGCTGTTAAGGCCTGGTACTGTGACTCCACGCACCGCTATATCAATACGGATGCTGTTCAACCTAAACCAATTATGAGCTCAGGTTCAAAAAAGCCAAAAATTGACCCAAGAGCTGACCTAGAACGATATTACCTTCTGGCACATGGAAGCCACCTTGTGGACACGGCTCGCTTCCTTGGCGGCCCAATCGCAACAGTTCGTGCAAGACTCAGCACCAAGTTCGGGGCCTATTGCTGGTTTATTGATGTTGATTTTGAAAATGGATGCCTTGGGCATCTAGATCTGACGGTTGCAGTTCGAATGGATTGGCATGAAGGGTTCCAAGTCTACGGTGAACACGGCGCGATTGTTGGGAAGACCTACAACCCTTGGTTCTACCGTTCTTCCGAAGTAGATATATTTCGTGAGCGCACAGGAACTTCGACCCGGATTCTTGGGGCAGACGGACATTTCTACCGACGACAAGTAGAGGGTTTCGCAAAAGCTATATTGGAACGAAATGAAACTGAAGGGGCAGATATCAACGACGGGGAAGCCTCGGTTCGCGCGATGATTGCAATCCGTGAGTCTGTATACAACAATTCAGTTGTAGCTCTATCAGAAGTTTCTGGGGTAGTCTGATGCGTGTTGGGATTTTTGCTAAGACTTTCACTGGCACCGACCCAAAAGGTGTCTTTGGAAAAATTGCCGCAGCAGGATTTGACTCAACACAATGGAATTGGGCATGCGCGGGATTTCCTTCAATGCCAAGCGATATAGCCTCTAAAGATTGCTTAAACGTAACTAAAGCTGCAAAGAGTTTCGGCATAGAAATCACAGCTGTATCTGGCACATTCAATATGGCCCACCCGGAAGCAATCGTGCGCCAGACCGGTCTAGCTCAACTAAAACAGATTATTGCCACGGCACCGTTGATTGGAACTTCATTAGTCACCCTATGCACGGGAAGTCGCAATCCGTCCGATCAATGGGCAAGGCACCCCAAAAATGGCAGTAAGGAAGCGTGGTCCGACTTTATTAACACGTTAACACCTGCCATTGAGAGTGCCGAAGAAAATAACGTTTTTCTTGGCATTGAGCCCGAACTTGGAAACGTTGTATCAACTCCAAAACACGCACGTATGCTTATAGACGATCTACAATCGGATAGACTTCGGATAGTAATTGATCCTGCCAATCTCGTCGAAATTGCAAGTGGTTTAGAACGAAAAAGGGTCATCGTTGAAGCAGTTGAACTGCTAGCCGACCGAATATCGCTGGCACATGCAAAGGATCGCAAATTGGGTGGGCAGGTTGCGCCTGCTGGTGAGGGGATCATCGATTTTCATCATTATTTTTCAACCTTGCGCACTTTTGGTTATGATGGCGAGATTATTTGTCACGGACTACACGAGCATGAGGCTATCGGGGTCTCACGATTTATTAAGTCTATTCTACATGAGGTTACCCGATGAGATCGACAATAATAAACTCTGGGCTTACATTATCATATGTAGATCAGGGTCGGGGACGTGCTTTTATCTTTCAACACGGACTGGGCGCTGATGCGAACCAACCGTTAGAAGTCATGCCAAAAACGGTTAGACGAATTGTGTTAGAGTGTAGAGGACACGGATCTAGTGACCTCGGACCAGATGACCAGATCAGAATTAATTTTTTTTCGCAAGACCTTTTAGCTCTAATCAACCATTTGAACGTTTCAAGCCCAATTATTGGAGGCATATCAATGGGTGCAGCTGTAGCGCTCCAATACACAATCAAAAATCCCAAAAAAGTTTCCGGTCTGGTCCTTGCTCGACCTGCTTGGCTTACAAAAAGGGCGCCTTCAAATTTAAAAATATTTACGAGTGCGGCAAAATATATGGAGCAATTCCCTGATGGTAAGGAACTTTTTCGCCGAACACCGGAGTTTCTTTCCCTTCAATCTTATTCAACGGACAATGCAAAAAGTATTTTGAAACAATTTGATGCGAAAGACCTCCCTAGGCGCAGGCGAATTTTACATGCGATCTCTACTGACGATCCCGGGGTTGACCCGAACGACCTCAAAACTCTGGGAAATTTACCCGTGTTGATAATTGGGTGTAAATTTGACAGAATACATCCAATTTCAATTGCTCAAGAACTAGCCAGTTTAATACCCGCAGCACGGTTCGTCGAAATTACTGCCAAATCTGTCTCCAAACGTCAATATCAACTCGAATTTGAGCATGCATTGTCAGAGTTTGCAGCCCTGCCCCAAGTGACCAAGGAACAGGATGATGTCTAACGAGTTGTTAAATTGGGAACGCGCAAAAAAAGCTGGACTTTCTCAAAGCAGTTCACTTGTAGTAGTTGATATTGGTGGTACGCGAGTTAAGCTTGGTGGTATCTGTGAGGGGGTACCTATTGACCCAATTGAGCAGCTCTATGTTGAGGATATACGACACGGCAATATCATAAATAACTTGGCACAGTGTATAGAAGATTTTCGAAACAGGAACGCTTTGCGCCTTGACGGTACGGTAGTCACGGTTCCAGGTTTTATTGGCACCGATTTTGATAGAATTTTAAGGTGTGACAATGTGAAAGAGCTGCAGGGGATGCTCCTCGGATCGACATTAAACAAAGTTCTGAAAGTACCAATTGTTTTGGAGCGGGACACTATCCTACTCCTGAAGGGAGAGCATGCCGCGGGATCAGCAAAAAACCAAGATAATGTTGCGGGAGTTTTTATTGGCACTGGTATTGGCGCCTCCTTTTTAGAGTCGGGCAGCCCATTTCGCGGAAACGGTTGGGCTTTAGAACTCGGCCACATTCCGGTCTGGCCGGTCTACCACGATCGTAAAAAAACTCACGGTTTGACTTTAGAAAATATTAGTTCTGGCGCTAAGTTACGTCAATTCGCACAGAAGTATGAAGTGCCCATTGAAAATTTGTTTCGGTGTGCCTCTGGAAACAGTGATCTAGAATCTGAGTTGGACTTAGTTATCAGCTATCATGCATTTTCTGCTTCGGTAATGATATCAACGTTTTCCCCCAAAATGATTCTGTTCGGTGGCGGTGTTGTTGAATTGGCCGGGTACCCATTTGAACGCCTTAAACGTCAAATTTCCCTTCAAATCCCTAACACTGATCTAGAAACAATCACAGAAATCCAAAAAGCCTCGTTAGGTTGGAAAAGTGTTTTACAGGGCACCATAGCATTTCTACAACCTTCCAAAGGTGATTAATTCTCCGTAAAAATTTCTATGTTCGTAACGCTCATTCGGTACTTTGATACAAATCAAAACACTATCTCAGCTATCCCACTACTGGCATCAAATATTATTTTAGTTTCTGGACCTATCTTAGGTACAAGTTTGCAAGCAAAATGTACGGGAACCCTGAGTGTAATCAAGGTTCCCGCCTGAGCAAATCGTTTACTACTAGGCTCTTGGGAGGGAGCTATTTTCGATTTGCTAATCGTTTAGATATTGCTTTATTGTTGTTCTCACTCCGTCTCGATGAAGTGCATCCAACCAGAATGAAAACGCTTTTGACAAACGTCTGTTTTCGCTGAGATTACCAAAAACTTCAGAAAACTCGAGAAATGCGTTGGGCCGTTTGATGGCTTCGATAGCTCGCCGTTTCAACTCGGCTGCATGATTATCTTCCAATTCAATAACTTTTTTATCTTCCGTTAAGCAGGTACAATAACGACACCAAAGGGCGAGCTCTACAGAAAGTCCATCAATTGGTCCTCCGGATGCTAATGCGTCTCGCAATGTAGGAAGTATGAATTTTGGTTGACGATCAGACCCACAAAATGCCAACCGTGCAATCGTGTCTTTTATTTCAGGATTTGAAAACCTTTGGAGAACTTTGCCCAAGTATGCCTCATAACTAATATTAGGTATAGGCTCCAAAGTCTGGAATACCTCTCTTGTTTGAAGTGCCTTAACCCAAGCAAGAAGTAAGGGATCAGCAATGGCATCATTGCCGTAGTGAAATCCAAGCAATGCTCCCGCATAACAAAAGGATGCATGACTTGCATTCAAAATTCTTAGTTTCATAAGCTCATAAGGTACGATTTCTTTAACAAATTCCACTCCAACTTTTTCAAAGGCCGGTCGACCTGTTGGGAAGTGATCTTCGATAACCCACTGACGAAATGGCTCACAGACCACAGGGGCCTCATCTGCTATTCCAAATTGCTCTGCGACCAAGTTTCTTTCACGTTCCCCTGTTGCTGGAACGATGCAGTCCACCATGCAATTTGGGAAGGCTACATTTACTTCTATCCAATTTGCGAATTGCGTATCTATTAATTTGGCAAGTCCTACGACCGTCTGCTTAGTTAAATCACCGTTACCGGGCAAGTTATCTAATGACATGACCGTAAACGGCTCAAGGTTTTTTTGCCTTCGGAACTTAAGAGCTTTAATTATTAGCCCAAAAATTGTCTGTGGGTTGGCTTCGTTTTTCGCATCATCTCTGATGTTTGGATCATCCGATGCTAATCCCCCTGTCCTTGCGTCAATAAAATACCCACCTTCTGTAATACACAACGTGACAATTCGGATACGAGGATCGAGTAATGCTTCCAAAACAACATTATGGTCGATAGCGTGAAAGTCTAGCAAGGATCCAAAAATGCGAGTGGAGCACACATCAGCGTCAAGTTCTGTTACAGTGAAAAGACAATTCTGCTTCTTCAGTGCATCTCGCATACTCGAGGTACTATTTCTGAGACTAGCTCCAACAATCCCCCAATCTACCGCTAATCCTTGTTCATGTAATTCTTCTAGATAATATGCCATGTGAGCTCTAGGAAAATTGCCCACCCCGAAGTGCAGTATGCCTGGGCTAAGGTTTTCACGTTTGTATGAAAGGACTTTGACCCCTGACGGTAAAGATTCTAAATTGTTCTGGTTAAGGTTTATAAGCATTTTTCTCTTTCCTAACTGAAGCTTGCGTCTGAGCTACTTGCCGGCGTTAACTACATGGTGACATCTTCGCAAGGCATCCATGATAGAACAGGTCGCACCTAATGAAGGTCGATAAAGCTAATTCATATCCGGTCTATCAGTGCGCAGATAAATTTCTATGCCTCAAATTGAACCCTTATATTATCTTTTGAAACGAGCACGAAGTTACCCCTGGAGTTGACAAAGCATATTTAGTTAGTTCATTCGCCCTCATCACAACTATTTTAAGCGTTTGTTTATTATCCAAACATATTAAATGTATACTGTCAACCCGGGTTATGCCGTCGTTTTGATGGTAAATCGATCCATGAAATCTAAGCTACACCTGCATAAAAAATTGGTATTTTATCACATATCCTATCTAATTTAGACTATAAAGCAACTTGAGTTTAGTAGTGGCGCCAATATCAGGTGGCCTTGACATTGTTATTGATGTATGTTCGTTTACTATACGAACATTTGGTATACTTAATGAATGGGTTTTGTTCATGACAGCCCTAAAATATTTTAACACACTGGAGAGCAAAAGAAAATGGAAACTGGATTGCGAGACCGTCCTATCCTAGTAACCGGCGCATCAGGTGGTATTGGCGATGCTACAGTAAGATTGCTTATCAAGGAGGGCGCCCACGTAATCGCAGCGGGTCGCAAAAAAAAGAAGTTATCTAAACTCTCCAATGAAACTGGGTGTCGAAGTCTTTCTTTCGACCTGACATCAGAGACTGAGGTTAAAGAGGCTTTAGATGGGCTTCAGCTGTACGGCGTCGTAAACTGCGGTGGCTGGGGCGGAGAAATAGCCACACCAATGGAGACAGATTTATCTGTTTTTGACAAAGTAATGGCAATTAACGCCCGTGGAACAGTATTAGTAACAAAATATGCCGCGCGCAGTATGGTGGACGCCGGACACGGTGGATCAATAGTTAACGTTTCATCTCAAGCTTCCCTCGTTGGCCTTGCTGGGCATATCTCTTATGCTGCTTCAAAAGGGGCGGTGGACTCTATGACAAGAGTTTCTGCACTAGAACTCGGTAAGTATAATATTCGTGTAAACGCAGTTAACCCGACGGTAGTGATGACCCCCATGTCAGAGTGGTATTGGGGTCAGGAAGAGATAGGAGGACCATTAATTGAGACCATGCCTCTTCATCGTTGGGCTACAGAAGAAGAATGCGCAGCTCCAATAGTTTTTTTACTATCGGACCTTGCGAGCATGATCTCTGGAGTATCAGTACCCATAGACGGTGGTTTCACAGCCGTATGAAATATGGCTTCATCTTGTAAAACGCATAAGGGAGTTAAAAATGTCGAAGGAACTAGACGGCAAGATCGCAGTAGTAACTGGCGCTGCATCCGGAATTGGGTTAGCGTCAGCAGAAGCGATGATGCAGGCAGGAGCAACAGTAGTTTTTGTCGATAGAGATGCTAAGGCGCTTTCAAGGCTCGGAGCTAAGTATGGCGACAAGGCTATCATGCAAGTTACCGACCTACTGAATGCAGGATCCTGCGATGCGATGATACCCCAGATTATTGAAAAGACGAAGCGTGTTGATATATTTTTTGCAAACGCCGGTATTTATATCGGCGGAGATATAGTTGAAACTGATGCTGCCTCGATTGATCGCATGCTCAATTTGAACATCAATGCTGTTATTAAGAACGTGCACGCAGTCTTACCGTATATGATCGAACAGGGAAGTGGAGATATCGTGGCCACCTCTTCAGTTGCTGGCCGTGCAGCAATTAAGCATGAACCGATATATTCTGCCTCGAAGTGGGCAATCACCTGCTTTACCCAAGCGACACGGCGGCAAATGATACAGCATGGTATCCGGGTAGCTCAAGTCTCACCCGGCCCAGTTGCTTCGGCACTTCTTGCTGATTGGCCTCCAGATCGATTACAGGCAGCAAAGGATACCGGCGCTATCATGGAACCGAATGAAGTTGCCTCTGCCGTAATGTATATTTTAACGCGCCCTCGAAGTGTAACCGTTCACGACATTGTAGTTATGCCAACTAATATAGATGCATAATCACACCCAGCTGCCGATAGAGCGTATCCTTCCCAATCAGGTGCCTCAGCTTCTTGGGAACGTTCCTCTTGTAGCGATAAGACCCATTTGAACGTCTAAAGACATAGGCAGGGAGTTTTGGCATCTTTGCATCCATATGATGAGTGTCACTCCTAGTTTGGAGAAATTCAAGTCACTGGACAGTCTGCTCCTGACGCTTTCCCGCAAAATCTGACCAAGTGGTCCCGAAAGTAGTCCCGATAAATGGTCCAACCCATTGTTATTATTGAACTTATTCAGAAAAAGTAAGGAAAATGGCGCACCGGGGAGGATTCGAACCCCCGACCCCTTGATTCGTAGTCAAGTACTCTATCCAGCTGAGCTACCGGTGCACTCACCT